>ERZ795056.3430-NODE-3430-length-17041-cov-25.295125_pt1 | contig 17041 bp, 14 predicted proteins | sample MGYA00375140_ERZ795056 | MGnify/ENA primary metagenome ERZ795056 (study PRJEB30185, sample SAMN05720227) | activated sludge metagenome | isolation source: Anaerobic digester | place: USA | collected 2015-03-09 ... | reverse complement strand
CAACTGGGGTTCATTGCGGAGGCGGTCTGGTGAAGCAAGGTCTAAGCAGCTTGGGGCAGCGGGTGGTGCGACATGCGCAGAACTTGCGTCGGCTGTGGTCACCGCGCCCACCGTGGGATGCTGGTGCCGAGTTTGCCTATTACACCGTTGTCCCCGAGGAGCTGGCCGCTCAGTGGCAGCGACAGCAGACCTTCTTTCAGGAAGGCCACTTCTTGGGGCTGCGCGTAGCCAAAGCCGTGGGTGTACTCGATACGCAGCTCTTGACCGGAGCGCGGGTGCTGGAGCTCGGTGCCGGCGAGTGCGTGCTAAGTCATGCGCTGGCGCAGCTTGGAGCCAAAGAGGTGTGGGCGTGTGACGCGGTACCCAAGCAGCTGTGGGCAGCGGCACAGTATGGCTCGCAACTGCAGCGCTGGCCGGGCCGGGCCGGGGTGGTAGGTCAAGGTCCGTGTCGCTACGTGGTGGCCGAGGCGACATCGTTGCCGTTTGTAAGTGGCTGCTTTGATCTGGTCGTGGCCAACCTGGTGCTGCATCACGTCAGGCCGGTGTTAGCGGTGCTACAAGAAGCGCGACGGCTGCTGCGTCCCGGCGGAGTGTTTGCAGCAGCTGAGCCCGCGCCGCTGGCGGGGATGCTGGCTCACGATGCGACCAGTGAGAACGAAGCGCCGCTGTGGCCGCAGGTCATCACGGATGCGCTGACTCAGGCTGGCTTTGTTGACGTTCGCAGCGAGTATTACTGGTCCCGCTTTGAGACAAGCCGCCTGGGCGTACTGTCACCCAGCTATCGCGTACGCGGGCAGGTGCCATCGGCTGCCACAGCAGAAGCCTTGCCAGAAGCCCTAGTAGACGATGCTGCGATCCTCAGTCGCCCTTTGCTGGGTACCAAGATTCCCGGTCTGCTGCTGGATCTGGGGGCGCAAGCAGCGAGCCCCGGTCAGCCGCTCTCCAAGCAAGCTCGGCTGGCCCAATTGCAGATCGGTCAGATCGATCAGCTGGCGCAGCTAGTGGCAAGTCGGGTCCTACGTAGCTGACATCTCTAGATGTAGATGTGTCTGGTCGCCCCCCCGCCCTCTGAGATATAGTAGTTTCGAGAGCCTTTGTCAGCCTCGCGACCGGAGTGAACCTATGGCGGCGCAGCAGGGGGAAGACCTGATCGGTCGGACCCTGGGCAGAACCTATCAGGTAGAACGCCTCCTTGGAGGTGGCGGAATGGGTGCGGTCTATGCCGCTCGCCATGTCCGCACTGGTGGGCTATTTGCGCTGAAGATCCTGCACCGCGAGACGGCTGCCGACGCCGATATTTACAAGCGCTTTCAAGACGAGGCGCGCACGGTGTCGGCGCTGCGGCACCCGCACATTGTCCAGGTCACCGACTTTGACAAGGACGAAGACGGCACGCCGTTTATCGTCATGGAACTGCTGGAGGGCGAGGACCTGTACGCGCGTCTGTGTCGCGTCGGACGCCTGCCGGTAGAGGCGGTACTCGATATTGGGCGACAGGTCGGCAGCGCGCTGCATGCCGCGCACGACAAAGGCATCATCCACCGCGACATCAAGCCGCAAAATATCTTCCTGGTCCGTCATGAAGTCGCAGAGATGGTCACGGAAGTGGCCAAAGTGGTCGACTTCGGGATCTCTAAGATTCGGCGCACCGGTCAGCAGATGACGCGCGACATGACCATCTTGGGGACGCCGCAGTTTATGTCGCCTGAGGCGGCGCTGGGGCAGAACTCGCAGCTGGATGGGCGGGCCGATCAGTGGTCGCTGGCGGTCATCATGTATCTGGCCTTGACCGGACAGCTGCCGTTTGACGGCGAGAACTTGGTTGGCGTGCTCTACAAAGTGGTGCATGAGCAGCCCGTTCCGCTGCGTCAGCTAGCCCCCGAGGTTCCCGAGACGCTGGTGGCCGCGATCGAGCGGGCGATGTCCAAGCGCAAAGACGATCGCTTTCCGCGCATGGTCGACTTTGTGCGAGCGATGACGGGGCTGGGCATGACGGTTGCGGCCTCGATGCGGATGCCCAGTGCCGTGCTGCGCGCGGTGCCTGCTAGCGACATCGGTCAGCAGACGCAGATTGCCGCCGAGGCGCCGACGCAAGCGCCCCACCTGCAGAATCAGGTGCAAACGGCGCGAACAGTGACGCCGCTGCCACCGGCTGCAGACGCTCCCACGCGGATGCCCCACTTGCAGCAGGGCGGCTCGGCGGGTGAGCAGCCCCTCACGCGGCCTCTACTGCCACCGCCGGAGTCTGAGCTACAAGGTCTGACTGTGCCAGCGGTGGCTCCGATGCCGGAGATGGTGGCGACCCCGTCTTCTCCCACCGCTTACGGACCGATGGCGAGTGCACAGCAGCCAGCAGTATCGAGGCTGATGGGCCCGCACAGCGGGGATACGCCGACCAATATCTCGATGACGGACTCTGATCTGAAGGCGCTGCTGGCAGCTGAGCGGCAAGATCACACGCCACTGACGGTACCTCCGCCCAAAGACTTGCCCGGAGAGCCGACGCGGGTGGCGGGAAAAAATGGCGCATCGACAAGCTCGACGGTGGCGCTGGCTCCTCGAACGGTGGGGCCGACGATGCCGCTGAGTGTGCTGCGGGTGCCGGCCTCGGATCAGAACGGACCGCGTGACTATGCCAGTACGTTGTCTCGGGCGACTGGTCAGGAGATGTCGCTGCCGGCGCGAGCGCTGCCGCCGTACCTTCAGTGGCCAGTGGTGCGCGACTTTGCGCTACAGCTCTGCGGGGTGGTTCCTCGCTCTAACGTGAGGCTTGCCGCCACCGGAGGCGTGCTGACGCTGCTGCTGGCGGTGATGGTGCTGTGGCTGGCCAGTGGACCTAGCGCGTCGTCTCAATCGGCTCGTGGTGGCGACAAGCAGGTGCCACAGTCGCAGGACCGAGATCCGCCGCCGCCGGTGACCACGCAAGCCAGAGATGGCGGCCTGTTGGCAGACCCCAGCGGTAGCAGCCCCACCGTCAATAGCGACGACAAAGGCGCAACCAGCAAGGACGATGGCAAGCTAGGCACTAAAACCGCAGGCAAGCCGGTGACTCCGACGCTGGTAAAAAAGCCGGTGATCAAGACCCCAGAGGATTCGCGCAAGCGGATCAAGATCGACCCAGGGGTTTAGGTGCCGAAGCTGTGCATGCACCTGGCCAGGCAGGGGGCCGCGCTGCTGGTGGTTGTGAGCGTTGGGCTCGCAGCCACAGACGTTGGTGCTGCACCTCGAACCGAGGCCTCGGACCGGGCAGAGCAGGCCCGGCTCCTGGCGCGGACATTGACGCAGGAAGCCTCCGCCGCCTTTGAGCGTCGAGATTTCAGCAAAGCGCAGCAGTTTTTGGAGTCGGCATACCTGCTGTTTGCTAGCGACAAGATTCAGTACTCCTTGGCGCGGGTCTACGAGGCACAGAAAAATCCGCTGTTGGCGATGCGTGCCTATCAGCAGTTTTTGCGCAAAGTCTCGACGAGCGAGCGGCTGCCAGGTCAGACCGAAGACGCCAGTGGTGCGGTGCGGCGGCTTAGCGAGCGTCTAGGTCACATCGTGCTAATCGGTAACTCCGCAGTGGTGATGCAGGTCGATGACGAGCCGCCGCGACGGTATCCCGGAGGCGATGTCTGGGTCGAGCCGGGCAATCACCGCGTGCTGTTTGCCGACGCTCTGGAGCAGGTTACGATCGCGGCTGGTGAGACGGTCACGCTGCGTCCGTCCAGCGAAGCGGTGGCGCGTAATAGCAGCTTGCTAGCTGGCATGCCTGGCGCTTCGCCTTCCTCAAAGCTGGCGCCGGCCAAGTGGGGTGTGGGGATTAGCGGCCTGCTGGTGCTCGTGACAGGGGCGACGCTGTGGGCGCTTGATGGGCGACCGACCTGCATGCTTTCGGCGGGGCAGCAGCGATGTCCGTCTCAGCTGAATGGTCAGCCGTGGGGAATCGGTCTGGTGAGCACCGGTGGCGCAATGCTGGTCGCCTCTGGGGTGCTTTTTGGCTTGGATGCGCGGGCTTCATCGGCGCAGGCTTCGACGGTGACAGCCAAAAGCCCCAGCTTACTGGGCCTAGCGCTGGAGTTCTGATGGGCCAGACATCAACGGCAGCACCCACTGATTTTCCTGCATGGGCACGGGCCCAACGCCGCTGGCTTCAGTTCGGGACCGTTTTCTCCTGCTTGTTCATCGCCGGCTGTCTGCTCACCAGCGATCCGTTGTATTGCGACGACATCACTCCGTGCAGCCCCGAGCAGTCATGCCTGCGTCCTGAGCAGCAGTGTGTAGCGATCGTGCCGTTCTCTGCGGTTGTCAGCGATCTGACTCAGCGCTGCGGTGGCGGGACTGCCAGCTGTCACGCGACCGGTAGCACGTCGCGCCTGACCGTCGGTGCAAACCAGACCCGCGATGGTCTTCAGGCGACGCTGACGCAGCTACTAAGTGTGCCGGGCTTGATCGATCGTACGACGCCAGCTTCCTCGCAGATCTTGCAGAAACCGCTGCAGCTGCATCCGACCACGGGGAGCTCGCCACCGCTGAACGTGCGTTTTTTTGCAGACGAAAGCGACACGACTTATCAGCGCTGGCTGCTGTGGATTCGCCAAGGCGCTAGCCTCGGGATCAAGTAGCGGCTGCCCGAGCGCCAGCGTGGTTCGTCGCTGTTCGCGCGGTAGTCAGGGTGGGCCCACAGACGGACTCTGCTGCAGTGCGTTTGATCATTTTTGAGACTTTTCTTCTCAAAATCAATTCGCTACGCTGCGCGCAATGTTGAAGCCAATCGGAAAACAAAGAGTCGCAGAAGAAATCGTCCAACAACTTCGTACCCTAATTCTCCGAGGGCACTACGCCACCGGGGACAAGCTACCGCCGGAGCGTAAGCTCGCCGAAGAGCTGGGTGTTAACCGTGCCTCGCTGCGCGAAGCCATCAAGGCTCTGGAGCAGATGGGCCTGGTCAAGACCCGTCAAGGCGACGGTACTCGCGTCCTAGATTTTATGCAGACCGCTGGTGTTGAGCTGGTCTCGCACCTGGTTGCTGGCACTGCCGACGGCATTCCCAGCATCGAGGTCCTGGAAGATGTGCTGGAGTTCCGTCGCATCTTCGCGCGTGACGTGGCCTATATGGCTGCAGAGAAAGCAACGCCCGAGGACCTGCAGCGTCTCGACGAGATCGCCAAGCGCGCCGAGAGCGAGCTGACGGCGGACGAGCTCCTAAAACTCGACTTCGAGTTCTATCTGGAGCTAACCCGCTGCGCAAAGAACCGCGTGTTCCAGCTGCTCATCAACACCATTCGCGCCGCTGTGACCTCGCATGCTGTCTTTTTTGCGCAGGTCAGCCCTGGTGCTCCTGTGGTGCGCAAGCATCACCGCGATGTCATCACCGCTATCAAGGCGCGTGAGGCCGACAAAGCATCCAAGGCCGTGAACGACTACTTGTTCAAGGCGCAGGAAATGCTCGGTGCGCTGTTCCCCGGTAAGAGCCGAATTGTCGGCGGCGCAGCAGCAGCAGCAGCGGCGAAGTAAGTACTCTTTCATCGTGAAGCCAATTTCCAAGCAAGCAGACAAAACAGTTCTCGCTGCCAAGCTGGCAGAAGTAGCCTTGCCACCCGGTCAAGTGCGACCGCGCAGGAGGCTAATCTGGGTTGCTGGCTTGCTTGGTGTTGGCACGATGCTGGGGGCGCTGATGTGTACTGATGCGACGGTGGCTCCGGGACAAAACCCGTCCACCGTTGGTCAGTGTTCCTATCCTCGGGCTTGCTATTTGGTGCGCGCAGCTGGCCCACAGGCTGGTCAGTGCGACGACTGTTCATCGACGGCGAAGTGTCGTCTCGCATTTACGCCGACGGCAGCGGGAGAGCTCGATCAGACCGGAATTGGCGGTGTGTTTGCGCCATCTGCCGATCGTCCGACGCCGATTGATGCTCCTGCCGTCTGTGGGCAGTACAAGGCTACGCAGGCGGATGTAACAGCTACGTGCGTCGTCCCCGAGATGGTGTGTATCGCGCGGGGTCCCGCTTGTACTGGCGCTTGTGTACACAAGATCGCCGCAGCACCTGATGCTGGTACCGTCGACATGGCTGGTGGCGATGTCTGTGCTGCTAGTACGCTGATTCCTCCGCAGCGTCGTCCTGGCGCTGCAATGGGCTCCATGACGTACTGTCCGCTGACCGACGATATCTGCTGTCCAGGGGCTGCTGCTGTGGATGCCGGAGTCACCGATGGCGGCGCTGTTGATGCCGCTCGCGTCGACTAAGCGATGAGCGAGAAGCCGCTGCTTACCGCCGGGGCGACGCAGCTTGGGCTGCCGCTGGATGAAGCGCTGTGCGAGCAGTTTCAGCGCTATCTGCAGCTGCTGACTTTGTGGGGCAAGAAGATGAACCTCACAGCGGTGCAGGAGCCCCGCCAAGTTGTAGTGCGGCACTTTCTAGACAGCCTGGCCTTGGTCAGGCGTCTGCCGTCGGCGACGGAACTACCGACAGCGTCGCTGGTGGACATTGGCAGTGGGGCGGGTCTACCGGGAGCAATCTGTGCGCTACTCAGGCCAGATCTGCAGGTCACTCTGGTTGAGCGCATCGGTAAAAAAGCTGCGTTCCTGATGACTCTGCGCCGTGAGCTCGGCCTGCGTTATGAAGTCGTGGCCGACGATGCGAGCAAGCTCTCGCAGCAGTTTGGTATTGCCGTTTCACGCGCGGCACTGCCGCTGCCTGAGTGGCTGCAGCTTGGTCGTCAGCTGGTGTTGCCAGGTGGCATGGTGCTCGCGATGACCAGCTTGGCCGAAGTGATTCCGCCGCCGCCGCTAGACTGTCAGCTGGTTCTCGACGAGAACTACGACGTCGGTGCCGGTCCGTATCGTCTGCTGGGCTATCGCGCGCAAGCGCACTGACCCGGCGGTTTCTGAGCCTGCGCACACCACGTTGGCGCAAGCGCTCGAGCGCTATTTTTGCCTACATGCAGCCGCCAATAAGCACTGCAGGTAGCGCGAAAAAATTCGCAGCCTGTGTGCCATCAAAGTGGCGAATTTTCCGTCGAGAACGCTGCTGCGGCTGAGTCATGCACCGCGCCTAAGTTGCAGAAATTTCACAGAAAAAATTGACCCACAGATCCCTCGGTTGACAATCACCAAATCGGGGAGGACTACGCATGGCCCTATTGGAATTCGACGACAATCACAACCACGCCAAGATCAAAGTCATAGGCGTGGGCGGCGGTGGCGGAAACGCCATCAACACCATGATCCAAAGCCGTTTGGAGGGTGTTGACTTCGTTGCCGCAAACACTGACTTACAAGCACTCGAGAGCAACCAGTCACAGATCAAGATTCCGCTTGGCGGACGCTTGACGCGTGGCCTGGGCGCAGGTGCAAACCCAGAGATTGGCAAGAGCTCAGCGATGGAAGATCGCGAGCGAATTGCTGAGATCCTCGCTGGTGCCGACATGGTGTTCGTCACTGCGGGCATGGGCGGCGGGACCGGAACCGGTGCCGCACCTGTGATTGCCGAGGTGGCTCGCGAGCTTGGCGCACTGACAGTCGGTGTGGTCACCAAGCCGTTTGGCTTTGAAGGCAAAAAGCGCCGTCGCCACGCCGACGAAGGCATCATCAACCTGGCGCGCGCAGTCGACACGCTGATCACCATTCCGAATGAGCGTCTGCTCTCGGTGGCTGGTCAGAAGACGACGATGCTGGACGCGTTTCGCAAGGCCGATGAGGTCCTGCTCAACGCCGTGCAAGGCATCAGCGATCTCATCACCATTCCGGGTCTTATCAACGTCGATTTTGCCGACGTAAAGACGATCATGTCGAGCATGGGCCGAGCGCTGATGGGCACCGGTCGTGCCTCGGGCGAGCGTCGCGCCATCGAAGCCGCTCAACAGGCGATTTCGTCACCGCTGCTCGAAGATGTGTCGATAACCGGTGCCACTGGCATCCTGATCAACATCACCGGCGGTCCAGACCTGACGCTGTTTGAGGTCAACGAGGCCTCCTCGCTGATTCAGGAAGCCGCACACGAGGATGCCAACATCATCTTCGGCTCGGTGATCGATCCCAGCTTGGTCGATGAGGTGCGTATCACCGTCATTGCCACCGGCTTTGATAACTACAAAGAAGCGGACCTGGAGCCGTCGGTCTACGCCGAGCGCAAGCCGTCTTCGTCGCTGCATCAGGTGCCGATCTCGTTTGTGCGCAGCGAAGTATCTGCGCCGCGCGTCGAGTTGCCACCGCCGGTTCCGGCAGCAGTACCGCCCCGCGTGGAAGTTGCGGCAACGGCACCGATCTCTGGTGGTCCACAGCGTGCGCGTGTTGCTACGCCGACGACCCGTGTTGAGCCCGCACCGGCTCGCGCAGCCCGGGTTGCGCTGGGTACTCGCCTGAGCTTTGAAGACGAGGACTTTGACACGCCGACCTACCAGCGTCGCAGCCAGCACGCCACTGTTCGCGAGTAGCTAGGGCGCTTCTGAGAGCAGCCGCGGGTTCTTCGATCGCGCGCTGCTCAAAACAGACGTTCCCCGCTACACCTCTTTTCCTCTCGAAATCCTTCACAAAACGTTGCGGTCGGCAAGGCTTGCTCTGCTGCATTTGCACGAGTCGTGCTTACGCCAGTATGCCGTGTGGTAGCATGTCCGCACGATGCAGGACCGGCATGTAGATCGGCGATGGCTTTGTGGGCTCGGCCTGCGGCTGCTCGTCTTGTTGCCGCTGCTTTTTGCCTCGGCTGTTGGCTGTGCGACGCTGCCAACCTACGACTACGACACCGAGATCGATCCTACCAAGCGCGATTACGTGCTCGGGCCCGGCGACATCATCGAGATTCGTCAGTGGAAAAATCCCGATGTCTCAGGTCGACTGCGGGTGCTGCCCGACGGCATGATTCAAGTGCCGCTGCTGGGTCAGGTCGAAGCGGCCGGACTGACGGTGAAGCAGCTGCGCGAGAAGCTCGGCAAGGGGCTTGAGCGCTATATCACGCAGAATGCTGATATGCCGACGCTGACGGTGTCAGTGGACGAGTTTCAAGGCTACGCCGTCAGCATCCTTGGTGAGGTCAATCAGCCAGGCCACTACCAGCCGGGTCACTATGTGACGGTGCTGGAGGCGCTGGCGCTGGCGCATGGACTGACTCCCTACGCGCGCGGCGACAGCATCCATATCCTGCGCCATGGCGACGGCAAGGATCGCAGCATTCCGATCATTTACTCTCGGCTGGCGGCGGGCAAAAACCCCGAGATGAACCTCTACTTGCTACGCGGCGACGTCATCGTCGTTCCTTGAGGAAGTCGATGTCTGCGACGGCGGGGGCTCAAGAGGCAGCGGACTTTGTGGACATCTTGCGGGTGCGCTTTCCGCGCCTGACAGTGCCGCAGGCCGTGCAGGCGCTGCTCGGGCGCTTGGCGAGCCAGAAGTCGGTGGGCGTCTGTTTTCCCGATATGTCGACGCTGAACCTTGCCGCTGCCGATGCTCAGATGCGTAGTCTGCTGCAGCGACGCTTTTTGGTCTTCAACGATGGGGCCGGGCTGGCGTGGGCGGCGCAGCGACGGGGACGACCTCTGCCTGCGAACCTGAATGGTACCGACTTGGTGCCGCGCTTGTTCGCGGCGTTACCGGCAGAGACCTCGGTCTTTGTGCTGGGCGCGCGTCCGGGCGTGGCGGAGGCTGCGCAGGCACTGTTGGCGCAGCGCTTCCCGCACCTGCGGTTTGTCGGCAGTCACCACGGCTACCTCGACGCCCAAAGTGAGGCAGCGGTAGTGTCAAAGCTGCATGCGCTGCGACCGCAGATCGTGCTAGTCGCGATGGGCAATCCGCTGCAGCTTGAGTTTATCGATCGGCACCTGGATGATCCGCTGCTGCCGCAGACGATGTATCTGGCCGTCGGTGGGCAGCTAGACTACTACGGCGGCAGGCTTAAGCGGGCACCGCTGTGGATGCGCAAGGCCAAGCTGGAGTGGCTGTTCATCTTGCTGCAGCAGCCGCACAAAGCACGGCGCTATCTGGTCGGCATTCCGCTGTTCATGCTGCGCTGCCTGCTGGCAGAGCGCACCCATAGTCATCAGCTTCAAGAAGAAGTCCTGACATGAGCTTAAAGTCGCAGCTGCGTACGACGGTCAAAGGTGCTCTTCGTCATGTTGTACTAGGTCTTAGCTACACGCTGGACAGCCGAGGCAAGTACACCAAGACCTGGCCGCGCATCCTGACCTACCACGGCGTGTGCGACGAGCCCGTCGATGAGTGGTCGGTGACCCCCGCGCAGCTCCGCGAGCAGATGCGCTACGTTGCTGCCGAGTGCCGCCCGGTCGCGCTTGAAGACCTGGTAGCTTGGATTCGCGGCGAAAAAGCGGACTTGCCCGAGCAAGCTGTGGCGGTGACGTTTGACGACGGCTACTTGGATGTACTGACGACGGCGGCTCCGATTCTGGCGGAGTTTACCGTGCCAGCGACGGCGTTTGTGGCCTCGGGACTCATCTCGGGGCGTCCGCCGCACGCGAGTTATGTGCCGACGCGACCGTTCATGTCGTGGGCGCAGGTCCGAGAGCTGCAAGCTGCGGGCTTTACGATCGGCTCGCATGCGCAGACGCACCCGGTGCTGTCGGGGCTGTCGTGGGACGATGCGCTGCGAGAGCTCCGCGACTCCAAAACCGAGCTAGAGCAGCAGCTGGGGCGAGCGGTGGAAATGCTGGCCTATCCGTACGGCACCAAGCGCGCAGTCTCCGGTCGTGAGCGGCAAATGGCTCGCGAAGTTGGCTATGCTGCCGCGTTTATCGACGCCACGGCGCATGTAAGCAAGGCGTCTGATCTGTTTGCTTTGCCGCGTAACAAGGTCCTGCACACCGATAGCTTGGCGGTGGTCAAGGCGTCGCTGGCGGGGCGCATGGATGCTTGGCAGTGGGTGGAGAATCGCTCGTAGCGGGTAGCGGGCGGGCCTTACTGGCTTGGGGCATTTGCGGGCATTACAAGACCTGCGGGGCAATTCCAACTTGCTGTAGCCAGCTACTGATGTCAGCCAGCTCGCCCGTCGGAGAGCCCCACACTTCTGCGGGTGCCAGATCGCGTAGACCCCAAGGCTGGGCAAAGCCGCGCGTAAGCACAAAAGCCTCACGCTCCATGCGGCCCAAGATCGCGGGGCTCTCGACTTGGATGCCTTCGGTGCCGTCGTCCGTCATCCAGTCATCCTCCGACGGTGGCGGCGGCGTGGCGATGGGCAAGCGAGCTCGCTCGTAGACCTTGGGCAGATCGCCTAGCTCGATCTCGACCAGGCCGCGCTCACAGGATAGGACCAGGCGGTCTTTGACCACGCGGCGCTCGACCAGCAGGATGTTGCCAAATGGCGCGGCGTAGATCGGCAGCCAGCCTTCCAAGTGACCGGTGCGTGCGATGTCCGCAAACGTCAGCAGGTACAAGCGGTGATCGTGCATGCGCCGCGCGACCAGTCCTGATGGGACCGGGACAACCTCGACGATGCCGAAGTCGTGCAGCGCTACCACCTGCGTGCCGCCTTGTAGCCAGGTGCCTGGCTGGTGCGGCGTGCAGCCAAAAAAGACGCTGGTGGCACCGCCGCTGCGTACAAAGCGACCGACCACCGAGCCGACATCTACCGCGTTGCCAGACTGGCTGAGGCGGCGGTCGCCGTTTACGACGTAGAAGTCGTCGCGCAGCGCGTGGATGCTGTCAAAGTGGAACAGTCGGGACGGCACATCGGGACCCTCGGGCCAGCGCAGCGCCAGCTTTTCCCCGACGCGTAGAGCCGACTGGCTAGTCGCCGACGGATGCTGCGGTGTTGTGCCGGGTGCAGGCGACTGACCCAGCTGCTCCAGCTGGTTCATCTGATCGAGGTTGTCAGGGATCGCCAGATAGATGCGCCCCTGCGCGCTTAGCGCCAAGAACAAGATGCCCTTGGCGGTAAGCCCGCGCTGCTTCAGCGCCGAGAGCCCACGCAGCAGCGCGAGCGAGTCTGAGTAAGTTTCGATGCGCATCGTGAGTCCTCGCGCCGGGCCTTGGGGTTAGTCGCGCTCGAGGTAGGTATAACCCGAGAGGCCCTGCTCGTAGATACGCAGAAGATTGCGCGTCTCGTCCAGCGTCATGCGGCGGTGGCGCAGCGCCACTTCACAGGCGCGGCGCACGCGATCGGTCAGGTCCTCGCGGGTGTGGCCCACGTACTTGAGCACGTCGGTCACGCTGTCTCCGGCGACGACATGCTTGATGTGGTAGCCACCGCCGGGCGCCGACAGCACGTGGACGGTATTGGTGTCGCCAAACAGGTTGTGAAGGTCGCCGAGGATCTCTTGATAGGCGCCGACCATAAACATGCCGATGTAGTAGTCACCCTCGGTCAGCGGGTGCAGCTCCAGGACGTTTTTGACATCGCGAGGATCGATGAACTGGTCGATCTTGCCGTCGCTGTCGCAGGTGATATCGGCCAGCACGCCCACGCGCGAGGGCTCTTCGTTCAGACGGTGAATCGGCATGATCGGGAACAGCTGATCCACGGCCCAGCTATCGGGCAGCGACTGAAACATCGAGAAGTTGCAAAAGTACGTATCCGACAGCGCGCGCTCCAGGCCCTCCAGGTCTTCGGGGACTTGCGGCAGCTCGCGGCAGATGCGCAGCACTTTTTGGCACAGCGCCCAGAAGATGTCCTCGGCAATGACGCGCTGCTCCAGCGACAGGTGACCCAGTGCAAACAGCGTTAGGCACTCGTCTTTGTACTCGATGGCGTCGTGGTAGGCCTCTAGGAAGTTCTTGCGGCTGACGTCGCGGAACGACTCCCACAGGTTGCGAACGACCGGCGCGACACCGTCGGGCAGCTTCTCGGGAACCTTGCCGACATCAAACTCGCTGACGCCCAGCACGTCGACCACCAGTAGCGCGTGATGCGCCACGACTGCGCGCCCCGATTCGGAGACGATGGTTGGGTGCAGGATGCCCGCCTCGTCGCACAGCTCTTGCAGCGCGAACACGATGTCGTTGGCGTACTCCTGCATCGAGTAGTTCATCGAGCTAGAGAAGTTGGTCTGCGAGCCGTCGTAGTCCACGCCCAGACCACCGCCTACATCCAGGTAACGCAGCGGCGCGCCCGCTTTGCACAGCTCGACGAAGAACCGTCCCGCCTCGCGCATTGCGTTTTTGATCGATCGAATCGCCGAGATCTGGCTGCCCAAGTGAAAGTGCAGCAGCTCGAAGCTGTCGAGCAGGCTGGCTTCACGCAAAAAGCGCATCGCCTCAAGCATCTCGCGCGAGGACAGGCCGAACTTGCTGCGATCGCCGCCCGAGGCTTCCCAGCGACCCGAGCCGCGCGTCGACAGCTTGGCGCGAATGCCGATGCGAGGGCGGATGTTGTTGCGCTTGGCGATCTCGGCGATCAGCGGCAGCTCCGAGAACTTTTCGACGACCAGGATGATGTTGCGACCGAGCTTCGACGCGAGCAGCGCACTCTCGACGTACTCTTCGTCCTTATAGCCGTTGCAGATGATCAGCGCTTCTTCGTCCTCGAGCATCGCCATGACCGCGAGCAGCTCGGGCTTGCTGCCGGCTTCCAGGCCGTAGTGGTACGGGCGTCCGTACTCGGCGATCTGCTCGACGACGTAGCGGTCCTGGTTGACCTTGATCGGATAGACGCCCCGGTAGTTGCCTTTGTAGCCGTACTCGGTGATGGCGGTCAGAAACGCTTCGTTTAGATCGACGATGCGGCTCTTGAGGATCTCAGGAAAGCGAATGAGCAGCGGCAGCGCGATGCCACGTTTGCGCACTTCATCGACCAGCTCTTTTAGGTCGATGCTCGACGGTAATTCACTGGTGGGCTGGCCAGCGGGATGGGCGACCAAGTTGCCAGATTCCGAGATGTCAAAGTAGCGACCGCCCCAGCTACGGACGGCGTACACTTCACGGGAATCAGCGACGGACCAGCGACGAGGAATATTACCAACCGAGTGCATCGTGCGGAAGCTCCTTTGCTTGTCTTGCGACAAAGAACAGACAGTGAATTCAGCGTCGAAAAGTCCGTGCGGCGCGGCCTAGGAAAACCCAGTGAAAAACTAAGTGGCAGCGCAGACTAGCAGCTGCTTGGGCCCGCGCAGATGGGACGCCAACGGAGCGCAGCTTGCAGCGGCAACGCCCAGCCCGCAATCAAAAAATGCGGCTTAGACGCAGTGCGTCGCAAATACCGATTTTCCGACGGAAATTTCCGGGTGCAAACGTGTCAGTTTGGCCGCGGCTCGGACGACTTTTTCGTGGTTGGTCACAGGCATCGATGTGGCTGCGCGTGCTAGGATGCCGCGCCGTGTCTGTCACTGAAACAGAGTCGCAGCTCTCGCCGTCACCCATGCCCAGCGGGTCAGCGGTGGCATTTCCCAGTCGCATCGGTAAGACGCTGACTGTCGCCGGTCTGCTGCTAGTGCTGGGGACGGCGGGCTTGGAAACGGTGACCGCGCTGTGGCCAAACGCGCTGAAGGAAGAGGCGCTACGCTCTGCTTGCTCCGTTGTACGGCAGCAGTTTCAGCCGGGCGATCTAATCAGCGTGGCACCGTCGTGGATTAGTCCGCTGGTGCAGCGCGAGCTGGGGGCGCTGATGCCGGTGGAGATGCTCGGTCGCGCTGATGGCAAGCGCTACGCCCGCATCTGGGAGCTGACCTGGGCCGGCGCGCGCGCGGACGACACGCAGGGGCTGGTGGCGGAGCAGCGCGAGGAGTTTGGTCGGCTGGCGCTGTCGCGCTATCTGCAAAAGCCGGTCACGGTGACGATGGATCTGACGGAGCAGCTGCTCTCGGCGCAGGTGCTGCAGACGACCGATACCGGGGCCGAGCTGCCCTGCTTGTGGTCAGGCCCGCAGCCGCAGCCACTGCCGCAAAAAGGTGCCGCCGGTGCGTTTGTTTGTCCGCAAGGTCGCGTCGAGCGGCGGGTGATGGAGATCGACTACCAGCCTCGGCGCGGCTTTGTCACGACGCTGGGCCAAGGTCGCCGCACGGCGCTGGAGTTTACGGGAATTTCCGACGCTGCCTGGCAGGGCTCGCGGCTGTATTTGTGGGCGGGACTGCACGACTACCATGCGCGCAAGACCGCCATCGGACCGGCGCAGGTGCGGGTGGCTCTTGATCGGGGACCGCTGTCGCCTCCGATTACGATTTCGCCGCAGCAAGGATTTGTGGTGACGCCACTGCCGCTGCCGACGGGGGCTGCCAGCGAGCATGTCATCCGCCTTGAGCTAACCGCCGACCAAGCGCGCGATCACTTCATCGGTCTACACGCAGAGCTGCGACGATGAGCACCGCTAAAAAAGGACGTGCGCTGGACGTAGTGGTGGCGCTGCTACTGGCGCTGGTGGCCACGGCGGCGCTGCAGCTGGCGAGTCGCACTCAGGGCTTTACCCGCGACGAAGGCTATTACTTTTTGGCCGCCGAAAATCACGTCGGCTACTACAGCGAAGTCGTGGACGGTCTGCGCCACGGCCACCCCGAGGTGATGTGGAATCGCCGCGTCATCGACCGCTGGTTTGGCTACAACAGCGAGCATCCGCCGCTGATGAAGACGCTGTTCGGGCTGTCCTGGCGTCTGTTGCACCGCTGCGACTGTCCGCGCGAGAGCGGCCTGCACCCGGTACCTTATCCGCAGAAGCACCGCACGCTTGGACTGCTGAGCCAAGGCGAAGCAATGAGGCTGCCCGCGCACCTGTTGGCAGGGCTCTTGTGCGCCGCGGTGTATCTGTTCGGAACGCGCTGCTGGGGACGACTGGCGGGAGTTGTTGCAGCGGGCCTGACGCTGCTGATGCCGCGCCACTTTTTTCATGCGCAGCTGTCGTGCTTTGACGCGCCGGTGATGGCGATGATCTTTGTGATCACCTGGGCCTATTTTCGCGCGCAGCAGCAGGACTCGCGACGGTGGGCGGTGGTGACGGGGCTGCTGCTCGGCTTGGGGCTTGCGACCAAGCACAACACGTTTTTTCTACCGCTGGTGCTGTATCCGCATTGGCTATGGACGCAGCGTCGGCGTCTGACCGGCTGGCGCGCGCTGCCTTCATCAACTGAGCGTCGTCGCGTCCTGCTGCGCTACTTGCTACCGCGCTGGGCGCTGGCGATGGCGACGCTGGCCCCGCTGGTTTATCTGCTGCTGTGGCCCTATCTGTGGCCTCAGGTGGTGCCGCGCTTCTCGCAGTACTTGCTGTTTCACCTAAAGCACCAGCACTACAACATCGAGTACCTGGGCCAGAACTACAACCACCCGCCGTATCCGTGGCATTACGTGCCGGTGATGACGCTGCTGACGACGCCGGTAACGACGCTGGTGCTCGCGGCGTTGGGAGCCCTGGGTCTGCGTCAGGCCCGCGTGACCGCTACGCAAAGTGACAAGCCGCAGCAGGCCGCGCTGTCACTGCTGATCTGGCTGGGGCTGTTGTGGCCGATGCTGGTGATCATGCGACCCGGCACGCCGATCTTCGGGGCCGAGAAGCACTGGCTGCCAGCGATGCCATTTGTGGCGCTGCTCGGCGGGCTGGGGGCGTCGTGGCTGTGGACGCGGTGTGTGCAGCAGTTGGCGCTGCCAGCCGTCGTGGCGCGGTCGGGTGGAGTGCTTCTGGCGGTCTTGGTGCTGCTGCCGCCGGCGCTGGAGGTGCGGCGCTCGCATCCGTACGGTCTGACGCACTACAACTTGCTGGCGGGCGGACCGACGGGCGGCGCGACGCTGGGTATGAACCGGCAGTTCTGGGGTTATGCGGTGCGCGGGCTGTTTCCGTACCTGAATCGGCAGTCTCGGCCTGGGCTGTCCGTCTATTTTCACGACGCCAACCTGTATCAGCTGCAGATGAGCCAAAAAGACGGCCTGCTGCGTCGCGATGTGTACGACTCGGGGATGGAGGAGCCGGGCGTGCGCGCCTCGGACCTGGCGCTGGTCATCCACGAAAAGCACTTCAACAAGTACGAGTACTGGATCTGGGACGCCTTTGGCACCACGCAGCCCAGTTACGTAGTGACCCATGAGGGAGTTCCCGTCGTGACTTTATATGACCGACCGACTGCTGTGTCGGTACCAGTGGCGGTGCCGGTAGCGCCTGCTGCAGCGACCGCCGGTGCGCAAGGGCTGCCGTGATGTCCG
>ERZ795056.3427-NODE-3427-length-17047-cov-5.603166_pt1 | contig 17047 bp, 11 predicted proteins | sample MGYA00375140_ERZ795056 | MGnify/ENA primary metagenome ERZ795056 (study PRJEB30185, sample SAMN05720227) | activated sludge metagenome | isolation source: Anaerobic digester | place: USA | collected 2015-03-09 ... | reverse complement strand
GCGCGCTCTCGCAGTGCGCGACCGTCTCGACGATCGCCGCGTCGGCGCGCAGCACGTCGCGCAGGATGTCCTTGGCGTAGCCGGTGGTGCCGACGCCGAGGATCGTCAGCTTGGCGCCGGCGCCCTCGACCTGCTCGCGCAGGTCGGCCAGCAGCTCCTTGGTGTCGACGATCGGGTTGCCCTTCGACAGCTGGTAGACCTTCTTGACCACCTCGCCGGCCTCGTCGATGAGGACCGCCTTGGACGAGGTGCTGCCGCCGTCGATGCCGAGGTAGACGCGCACCTCCTCGCCGGGCTGGAAGGTCTTGGGGATGAACTTGATCGGCTGGTACGCCGACATGAAGCCGGCCAGCTCGTCGGGGTCCTTGCTGAGGCCCGCGCCGCCGGCCTTCTTCTTCTCGGCGATGCGGCCCTCGGTCAGGTACCACTCGAGCTTCTCGGTGCCGAGGTACACGCCGACGTTGTCGTCCTCCGACTTGCCGTACTCGACCGCGCCGATGGCCGCGAAGTACTGGGCGTTGTCGGGCACGATGATGAGGTCGGCCGGGTCGTCGCAGGGCGGCAGCTCGACGCCACGCTCGGCCCAGATCGGCGGGATGTTGGCCTTCCAGCACTCGACCATGCCCTGGATGTACGTGTTCGGGCCGCCGAGCAGCAGCACGTAGGGCATCAGGGTGTGGCCGCGGGTCAGGACCGAGAGGTTCTGCTGGATGATGGACTCGAACAGCGAGGCCATCAGCTCGTTGGGGGGCACGCCGAGCTTCTGCAGGCCGTTGATGTCGGTCTCCGCGAACACGCCGCACTTGCCGGCCACGGGGTGCAGCTTCTGGCCGAAGTAGCCCTGGTTGCACAGCTCGGTCGAGGGGATCTTGAGCTTGGCGTTGACCTTGTCGATGACCGCACCGGTGCCGCCGGCGCACTTGTCGTTCATCGACGGGACCTTCTTCTTGCGGCCGGTCTCCGGGTCGGGCTTGAAGATGATGATCTTCGCGTCCTGACCGCCGAGCTCGATCACCGAGTTGACCTCGGGGTGCAGCTTCTCGACCGCGAGCGAGACGGCGTTGACCTCCTGCACGAACTTGGCGCCGGTCCAGCGCCCGACGTTGGCGCCGCCGGAGCCGGTCATGAACATGCGGGTGTTGCCGGCCTTGAGGCCCGGGACCTCGGCCTCGATCTGCTTGAGCATCTTGAGCGCGCGGTCGGCCTGCTTGCTCTCGTGACGCTGGTAGTCCTTCCACAGGATCTCGTCGCTGGCGACGTCGACGACGACGGCCTTGACGGTGGTGGACCCGAGATCGAACCCGATCATGTACTTGTACTGAGACATGGCTAACTCCTGAGATCGCGGCCCGGACAAACGAACAGGGCGCTGCACGAGGCGGCCGGGCCTCGTGCGCGCCCCGGGCTTCACTGCGCGGCGACGGCGGCACGCTCGGGGCGGATGCCCGCGGCCTGCATGCGCTCGGTCAGGTGGATGGCGAAGTGCGCGGCGGTGCTGACGACCTTGGGGGTCTTGCGCGGGAACTTGTACATCGGGCGCTTGAGCTCGGGGTTCTGCGCGACGTAGGCCCGCATCTGCTCGAGGCTGTAGGGCAGGGTCTCGAGCACCTCGGCGAACTCGCGCTTGGCCTTGGCCTTGGCCTCACCGAGCGCCATCTGGACGCGGCTGTGGGCGTTGATCTCGCCCTCGCCGGAGGTCTCGATGGGCAGGAAGATCATGTCCTTGTAGCGGTTGACCACGGCCGACTGGGCGCCGTCGGACTGGGTGCTGGGCATGCAGCCGAACGGCTTGAGGCTCAGGACCATGTGCGCGTAGTACTTGTGCGAGTAGTAGATGTTCTTGGCGACCTCGAGGTGGCCCTCGCCGCCCTCGGAGCGCGAGTGATAGAAGTCGTGGGCCAGCGCCTCCATCTCGTCCATGTCGACGATCTCGTGGGCGGTGCCGCCGAGGGCCTCGACCATGCGCGCGTACTCGCGGCGGAACACGGTGTCGGCGAAGCCGGCGATCGCCCGCTTCTTGAGGTAGGTGGCCTCGATCTGGGCGCGCTTGCCGAGCTCGTACCACTTGGGCTCCTCGCCCTTCTCGACCAGGTCCTTGCGGTCGCGGGCCTTGATCTTGGTCTGCCACAGCATGTAGGCGATCCAGGTGGCGATCGGCTCGACGATGATCTCGGCGCCCTCGTTGGTGAGGAAGCGGAACATGTTGAAGTTGCCGTCGCCCTCGGTGGTCTGGGCCCAGAACTCGCCGGTGACCTTGACGATCGGCTTGGGCTGGAGGCGGTCGACCTCGACCTCGTCGAAGCGGCGCGAGACCTCGCGCAGCGGCTCGAGGTAGTCCTCGGTGGTCAGCTGGTCGAGGAACTTCAGGACCTGCTCGACGGTGTCGACGGTCTTCTTGCCGCGGGTGCCGATCAGCTCGGCGGCCTTGCCCTCGAGCTTGGCCGGCTGCTTGTTCTTCATCACCCGGTACATGAACTCGAGGCTCTCGGAGAGCGCCTTGTCGGTCGAACCGGCGGTGGTCTCGAAGGCCCGGATCTGGTTGGCCACCTCGCTCAGCAGGTCGCCGGCGTTGAAGGCGTTGAGCATGCCCATGAAGAAGTCGAGGTCCATCTTCAGGCCGGCCTCGAGGTCGCCCTGCTTGAGCCCGCCCTTCTGCTGGAACAGCAGCACGCGGAAGCCGTCGAAGCCGGCGTTGCGCAGCGCCAGCCGGTACTCGGCCTCGTACATGCCGAAGCGGCACGGCCCGCAGGCGCCCGCCGTCAGGAAGATGTACGAGTCGATGATCTCCTGCGTGCTCATGCCCTCGACGTCGCGCAGGTGCTGCACGTACTGCACGAGGTTGCCGACCGTGAAGTAGGTCGGGTTGCACTGGCCGTTGTTGCCGTACTCCTTGCCGAGCTGGAACGCGTTGACGTTCGGCGTCGGCACCACCGCGGTCTTGTAGCCCAGCGACTCGAACACGCCCTTGAGCAGGTGCTCGTGGCGGAAGGTCAGACCGCCGAACAGCAGGGTCGTGTGCGGCCGCTGCGGCGCCACGAAGTCCCGCTCGAACGGCTTCTTGAAGTGACCGTTGACGCTGCGGAAGCTGACGCCCTCCTCCTCGGAGATACGCTGGCGGGCGTCGTCGAGGAGAGATTGCACCTGCGGCTGCGAGACGATGTTGAGCAAGGAGCTGCGCTGGATCGGAGTGGTGGTCGTCATCGTCGGAATTCCGGGTCTAAACTTCGCTGACACTCGTGTCACTGACAAGGGTGTCAGTCAACTTGAGCCCGAGTGACTCACATTTTCGGAGGGGCCGCAAGAATTGCTTTATTCCCGCAGCACCCGACCAGAGGCGTGCAGCGGGGCTCGCGGGGGTTTTTCCGGGGCGCGAGGGCGCGATCCGGCGCGTTGTTCGGGGGCGCGTAAACGCGCCCGACGCGGGCAGATCTTCCCGGGGCGGCCGGGGAATCAGGCCGGGGTCAGCTGGGGCGAGGAGATGCCCTTGAGCTGCGGGATGCGCTGCTTGAGCTTGCGCTCGATGCCCTGGCGCAGGGTCGCCTGCGAGCTCGGGCAGCCGATGCAGTTGCCGGTCAGGCGCACGCCGACGACGTCGTCGATGATGTCGAGCAGCTCGATGTCACCGCCGTCGCTCTGGACCATCGGGCGGACCTCCTCGAGCACCTCGCGCACGCGGGCGATCAGGGCGTCGCCGACGAGGTGCTCGACGCTGGCCTCGTCGGGGTCGGTCAGCAGGATGTCCTCGAAGGGCGAGCGCTCGGGGTGCAGCACCGTCAAGGAGACGCGCTTCGGCGCAGCGGCGGTGCCGGGGGCGGAGGCGAGGCCGCGGGGATCGGCCTGGCTGGCGCTGACGGTCGCGCCGCCGGCCTCGGTCCACGCGACGATGCCACCACGCAGGCTGACCACGCGCTTGAAGCCGTGGCTGCGCAGCAGCTCGCTGGCCTGACGCGAGCGCACGCCGGCCTGGCAATAGGCGATCCACACGCCCTCGCGGTCGAGCTCGGCGTGACGCGCCTCGAGCTCGCCGAGCGGGATCTGGACCGCGTGGGGGAGCACGCCGGTCCGGTTGCGCTCGTCGGGTTCGCGGACATCGACGAGCAGCACCTTCGCGCCCTCGGCCATGCGGGTCCGCAGGCCGCGCGCAGAGATCTCGTCCTCGCTGTCCTCGTCCTCCTCGTCGAAGGGCGGCGCGACGGCCGGGGCGGGCTTCACCTCACCTGGCTTTACGAGCATGTCCTTGAGGACACCCGACTGGTCGAGCTCGCGGAGCTCGTCGTAGCCGCCGATCGACTTGTCGTGGATGAACACGTGCGGCGAGGTCTTGCGCCCGGTGATGGTCCGGATCGATCGCCGCAGATCGTGGTCCTCGCTGTAGTCGATCTCGGTGAAGGCGATGTCTCGCTCGCGCAGCAGCTCGATCGCGGCCCGGCAGTACGGGCAGCCGCGCTTGATGTAGAGCTTCACGACCGGGGCGACGACCACCGGCGCGGCCGCGACGGCACCCTCGGGCTTGATGATCCCCTTGTCGAGGCGGTGCTTTTGCAGCTTGTCGCGGTCCGACTGCCACATCGGCTGGACCGGCTCGGCGCCGTCCCACGATGGAACCTCGAGGCGCACGGGGATCCGGTCGAGGCCGACCCAGCCGCGCACCCGATCGAGACCCGTCGCCGCGGCACGCACCGCACCGCGCTCCGACTCCTTGCCCCGCGCAACCACCACATCCAACGTCCGCACCGTGAGCCGTTTAATTAAGGTCCCGATCACGGCGCCGTGGGTACCCGGAATGCTTCCGCCACGTCAAGTGTGCGGGGTATGTGCGAGTGCGAACCGTCGGACTCGAACCGACACACCTTGCGGTACTGGAACCTAAATCCAGCGCGTCTACCAATTTCGCCAGGCTCGCTTGTGACGCCAGGCTATCATGCGCCGGTGCGCATCGACACCCTGAAGTGCCTCGCCCTCGGGCTGCTGCTGGCCGCCTGCGAGGGCGCGAATCCTTCGCCTGCCGCGAGCGCGCCTGCCGCGCCGGTTGTGGATCCCGCGGCAAAGGCGCCGGAAGCACCGGTCACGGCCGGCGCGAAAACGGCCGGGCTGACGCTGGCGCAGGTGCGGGAGGACGTGCCGTTGCCGCTGACGAAGCTGCTCGGTCGACCGATCGCCGAGGTGCAGGCGGAGCTGGGCGAGCCGCTCGAGAAGGGCATGGTGCGTAAGTCCTGCTTTCGCTTCGCGCCGGCGCGCACGCACTTCACGTGTCGCTACGCGCTGCGGACCTACGCGGACAGGACCGGGAACTTCAAGTCGGTGCGGGTCGCTTATGAGGATGACGTCTCGTCGGCGGTGGCCTACGACGGATGGTTGCACAGCAGCGGGGCCTTCACGCCGGAGGCGCTGCTCACCGCGGTCGGTCTGACCTTGCCGACGCCGGGCAAGCTGCAGGAGCCGGGGCCCGGGGTCCGCCTGTGGACCTGGTTCAACGGACAGGCGCGGCTGCTGATCGCGGGCAAGCAGCACCGCGTCGAGGTCTCGATCGTCGATGAGGACTGGAGTCGCAGTCGGCTCGAGGTGGTGATGAACCACCCGCTGACGCCGGAGCAGCAGGCCCTCGTCGTGATGGTCGACGGCAAGGCGGTCAACGCGGCCGCGCCGGTCGAGCCCGCGCCCGCGGGATCGCTGATGTCGCCGACCAGCCACCCCTGAACGGGTCGCGGCGCTTACAGGAAGATCTTGCCGGGGTTGAACAGGCCGCGGGGATCGAGGGCGGCCTTGATGCCGCGGAAGATCGCCAGCTCCGCGGGGCTGCGCGTGTAGTGCAGGTGTTCGCGCTTGAGCAGGCCGACGCCGTGCTCCGCCGAGATGCTGCCGCCGTGGGCCTGGACCAGCGCGTAGGTCTCGTCGTCGAAGCCGTGCACGCGCGCCAGGAACTCGGGCAGCTCGAGGCCCTCGGGGCGCAGCAGGTTCAGGTGCAGGTTGCCGTCGCCGATGTGGCCGAAGCACAGCGCCTCGATGCCCGGCAAGCCCGCGGCGACGGCGGGTCGCCAGGCCGCGAGGAACTCGCCGACGCGCGCGACCGGCAGGGCGATGTCGGCCTTGTGTGGTGTGTGGCGATGCAAGGACTCGCTGATGTCCTCACGCAGCGCCCACAGCCCGCGCGCCTGGGCCGGGGTCGCGGCGAGCAGGGCGTCGCCGATCTCGTCGGCCTCGGTGGCGGCTTCGAGTAACTCGCCGAGCGCGGCCTCGGTGTGCTCGCGGGCGGCCGCGCCGGGCAGCGGGACCTCGACCTCGATGAGCACGAGGCGTGGGCTCGGCTCCGCGAACGGTGACGCGCCGCCGCGGTGGGCGAGCACGTGGTGCACGCAGCCCTCGTCGAGGAACTCGAAGGCGGAGAGGACCAGGTCGCTGGCGCGAAGGCGCGCGAACAGGGCCAGCACGGCGGCGTCGTCGGGCGCGGCGCAGAGGGCCACGAGGGCGTCGGCGGGCGGCCGTGCGAGACGCAGCGTGACCTCGACGATCACGCCGAGGGTGCCCTCCGAGCCGATGAACAGCTGGCGCAGGTCGTAGCCGGTGTTGTTCTTGACCAGCGCGCCGCCGAGGTCGAGGCAATCGCCCGAGGCGAGCACCGCCTTGAGACCGAGCACCCAGTCGCGGGTCAGGCCGTAGCGCAGGACCTTCACGCCGCCGGCGTTGGTCGCGAGGCTGCCGCCGATCTGGGCCGAGCCCTTGGAGGCGTAGTCGATCGGGTACAGCAGACCGTGGGCGGCGGCGGCCTCCTGCACGGCCTGCAGGGTGACGCCGGGCTCGCAGCGCAGGGTGCGTGCGGCGGGGTCGACCGCGAGGATCTGGCGCATCTTCTCGAGCGAGAGGACGACCTCACCATGGGTCGCGGTCGCGGCTCCGGCCAGGCCGGTGCGCCCGCCCGAGGGCACGATCGCCACGCCATGCCCGGCACAGGCGCGGACCACCGCCTGCACCTCCGCGATGCTGCGGGGGAACACAACCGCCGACGGACGCACGGGCCAGCCACCGCGGCAGCGGTCACTGCCGTAGTAGGTGAGGTCCTCGGACGCCGTCGTGCAGCGCTCGTCGCCGACCGCGGCGACCAGCGCGGCGTGCAGGCTGGAGAGTACGGTCGGGGTGGGCACGGCGCGTGGCGCTGGGGTGGGCGCAGTTGTTGGGCCCGGTCGATCGGGTCGGTTTCAGACGATCGCGGCGGTCACGGCGGAGCCGGGACGCATCAGTTGTCGGACCATACGGACCACCGACTTCACGACCGGATGACCCTTGATGAAGACCACGCCGACGACGTGCTTCTCGTCGCCCGCGATGAGGATCGCGTGCTCGCCGACGAGGATGCGGACGGAGGGCTCGCTCGCCACTTGCCGGAGACGCACGGCCTCCAGCACGATCGGCTTCCAGCGCTCCTCGCCGACCCACGACGACTCGCCGGCAGAAGCCTGCTCTGCGGTCATATCGAGGACGGCGACGATGCCGTCATGCCGTAGAACGCGCTCAATTCGTGTCGATGACATGGATTTCCCTGACTTCGCCGGTGCTGGCCCGACCGGGGGGGGTCGCGGGCGCCGGGGCAGTGGTTGTACAAAAAGGCTCCAGGTGCGTCAATTCCGCGTGGCACGGATCAGTGTTTCACGGCACCTTGTCGCAGCCTGGCCCGATGAACTGGATTGACACCCATGCCCACCTCGACCTGCCCCGCTTCGGCGACGACGCGGATCGATGGGCTGCCGCTGAGCGGGCGCAGGCCGCCGGCATCGTCGCCGTGGTCCTCCCGGGTGTGGCGCCGTCCGGCTGGGATGCGCTCCTGGCGTCCGCCGCGCACCTGCATGCGGCCGCCCCGGCCGTGGGTTTCCACACTGCTCTGGGGATTCATCCGCAGGTCCTGCCCGAGATCGAAGCGACGGCCGACGCGGAGCACCTCGTGAACCTCGAGCAGCGCGTGCTCGCGGCGCCGGCCGGCATGGTGGCGATCGGTGAGTGCGGCCTCGACTTCGGCGCGGAGATCGAGGCAGGGGCCCCGCGCGAGCGCCAGGTCGCGGTGCTCGCGGCCCACCTCGCGCTGGCGCGGCGTACCGGTCTGCCGTTGCTGCTGCACTGTCTTCGCGCGCACTCGGTGCTGCTCGAGCTGCTGCGCGCCGCCCCGCTGCCGCCGTCGATCCTGCACAGCTGGTCCGGCAGCGCCGAGCTGGCGGTACTGTTCTGCAAGGCCGGGCACTACATCTCCTTCGCCGGCTCGATCACCCTGCCCCGCGCTCGCCGACCGCTCGAGGCGGCCCGGGCTGTCCCCGCGGACAGGCTCCTGCTCGAGACCGACAGCCCCGACCAGACCCCCTTCACCCGCCGACCGGCCCGCAATGAGCCGGCCTTCCTGCTCGAGGTCGCCGCAGCCGTGGCCGCCGCCCGCGGCCAGACCCTGGCCGAGCTCTCCGAGCAGACCACCACCAACGCCCGCCGCGTGCTCGCGCTCGCCTGAGTTTGCCTTGCGAGCATCGGCCCCGGCATCCTCTCCTCACCTCTTGCGCCGCCCGACTCCCCACCTGGCCCTGCTCGCGCTGCTGCTCGCCTGCGGGCCCGCCGAAACGCCCCCGCCAACGCCGGAGTCACCGGAGTCGCCGGAGTCGCCGGTCGAGACTGAACCCGAGGTCGTCGCCCCGACCCCGGCAGCGCCGGCGAGCCCGAGCACGCGGCGGGTCGTCTATCGCCCGGAGGAGCTCGTTGAGCTGACCGCGGTGACGCAGCTCGACCTGGCGTTTTCACCGACCGACCGGCTCGAGCGACGGGCCGAACTCGAGGAGGGTCGCAACTACGACGACGTGTGCAGCGGCCTCGACCTGACGCAGGTGGCAGCCCGGGCGCCACAGCTACGCGAGCTGCGGGTGAGCGGCTGCCAGACGGCGGTGCAGGTCGGCCTCGGCGCTTTCGTCGGCCTCGAGGTGCTGGAGCTCGCCGACCTCACCCTCGACGGCGTGACGATGGGAAAGATCGCCAGCCTGGCGCAGCTGAAGGACCTGACCTTGACGCGGATCAAGCCAGGCGCCGAGCCCATGACGGTGCTCGGACGGCTGGCGCTCGAACGCCTGGTGCTGCGCGAGCTCGACACCGACTCGGCGGTCGGAGGCGTGGCCGCCCAGGCGCCGCACCTGCGCGAGGCCTCGCTCGAGGGGCCCTGGGCCGGTCACGAGGCGATGCTCGCGCTCGGCAAGGCCGGCAAGCTGCGCACGCTCCGGCTGATCGACACGCGCATCGGCAACTTCTCGCTGCATCAGATCAAGCCCTTGCTCGAGCTGCGCAACATCACCTGGCAGGGCCCCACCTTCAACGACAACAGCCTGCTCTACGTGCGCGACCTGCCGCTCGAGTCCTTCACCTGCGCCTGCCCGGGCCTCGGCGACGCCGGCCTCAAGATCCTCGGTCGGCAGCTCGGTCTGCGCGAGCTGAGCCTGCCGCAGTCGCGCATCACCGGCGCCGGACTGGCGCTGCTCGGCAAGCTCGAGCGCCTCGCCACGATCCACCTCGCCCGCAGGGATCCCGGCCCCGACGGCCTCGCCGCGCTGGTCCACTTGCCAGGGCTGCGCTCGCTCTCGTTGATCCTTCCGGCCCCCGCGGTCCTCGCGGATCCGTCGCTCACATCGCTCGGCGAGGCCGTCGGTCTGCGTCAGCTCGTGCTCGACATTCCGACCCTCGACGACCGCGCCGCGCCGCAGCTGGCGACCCTGACCCGGCTCGAGCAGCTCGACCTCGGCGGCACCCAGATCTCCGACCTGGGCCTCAAATCACTGGCCGGGCTGACGCAGCTGACCGAGCTCAAGCTGCATCACACCCGCGTCACCAACCGCGGGCTCGCCAACCTCGCCGGCCTCTCGCGCCTGCGCCTGCTCGAGCTCGACCACACCGACCTCGTCGACGACGGCGTCGCCCACCTGAAGCAGCTGACCGCGCTCCGGGTGCTGCGCCTCGACAAGACCCTGATCACCGACGCCGCGCTCCCGCACCTGCTCGGCATGACCGAGCTCGAGCAGCTGAATCTCGCCGACACGGTCGTCACCGCCGAGGGCGTCGCGGTGCTGCGCAAGCTGCCGGCGCTGCGGGCCGTCAACCTCGCCCGCACCCGCGCCGAGACCGGCCGCTGAATCTGTCCCCCGGGACATGGCCCGAGGAACATGTCCTGACGCGCAGGCTCAGGCCGGCAGCGGCGGGCCGGCGTCGGGCAGGTGCGGGCGGCCGTCGCTGCCCGGATGAGTCCAGGCGCGCACGGCGTCGAGCCAGGTGATGCCGGCCGCGACCGCGTGGAGCTGCGGGCGGCCGCGGGCGAGGCTGCAGGCGATCGCCGTCGACAGCGCGCAGCCGGTGCCGCGCGGGTCCGGGCCGGGCTGGCGCAGGCGGCTGAAGGTGTGCACGACGCCGGCGACCCACAGGTGATCGCAGACGCGCTCGGGGTCGCCGCCGTGACCGTCCTTCAGGAGCAGCGCCGGGCCGCGCAGGCGCTCGGCGAGGCGCGCGACCAGGTCGGGGTCCTCGGGCTCGACCTCGGCGAGCGCGGCGGCCTCGGGCCGGTTGGGGGTGATCAGCCAGGTTTGAACGGACATGTCCCGGAGGACATCTCGCAGGCGGCCCGCGCGGGCCCCGAGGTCACCGCCGTCGCTGGCCATCAGCACCGGGTCGAGCACGACGGGGGCGCCGGTCTCGGCGAGCGCCGGCAGCAGATCGCCGACGAGCGCCGCGGGGCACAGGCCGAGCTTGATCGCCCGTGGCCGGGGCTGGTGCGCGAGGTCGGCCCGCACGTGCTCGACCGACCGCGGCTGGGCGCTGGCCGGCGCGCCGTCCCCCTGCCGGGTCCACGCGGTCACGACCGTCGCCAGCGACAGCTCCGGCGCGCAGGCCCGGGCGGTCGCCACGTCTCGCCATAAACCCGCGCCGCCGGTCGGGTCGGCGCCCGCGAGGAGCCACAAGTTCGAACGCCCAGTCACCGCGCCAGCCTACCCGCGCCGCCCCGGTCCAGCCACCCGCAGCGCACCGCCGCCCCATGCCATACAGCGTACTCGCCACAACTCCGACGCCCCGTCGTCGCGCGAGCCTGCCGCCGTGCTGGCACCTCTACCGGGCTCGGGTACACTGCCAGCCATGGCGACTTTCACCGGCACTGTGCGCTTCAACGACCTCGAGGGCGGCTTCCATGAACTCGTGACCGACAAGGGCGACGTCTACCGCCTCAGCAAGGCCGGCTCCGTCAAGGCCGGCGAGCGCGTCACGGTCAAGGGCAAGGTCGCCAACGCCGGCTTCGGCATCCACATGAGCGGGCCCAGCCTCGAGGTCGAGAGCATCGCCAAGGCCTGAGCGGGTCGAGCAGGTTAAACGTTCAAAGGCCCTGGACCGTGAGGTCAGGGCCTTTGAGTTTTGCTGGTGCGAGGAAAGGGACTCGAACCCCCACGTCTTTCGACACACGGACCTGAACCGTGCGCGTCTACCAATTTCGCCATCCTCGCGATTGGGAGCGGGAACTTATCCGAACCCATTTGGGGCGTCAAGCTGAAAATCGCGGTTGTTGAAGATCGCCAGGGATCGCGCAACCACCGCGTTTCGACCGCAATCTCAGGGCTTTTTGACCCCCTCGTCATCGCCGTCGAGCTCGAGATCCTGCTCGTCGGGCCAGGCCTCGTCGTCGAGCACCTCGATGACGATGCGGGAGTTCGAGTGCTCGGCGAACTTCTGGTCGAAGCCGGGTCGATCGGGCACCGGCGCCGGCGGGGTGGGCGTGGCGAGCTCGATGGCATCGGTGTCGATCGAGAACACGTCCTCGTCGTCGTCGAGGAAGGGCAACGCGCGCATGAGCTTGGCGCTGGCCGAGGGCGACGGCGACGGACGCGGGGCAGGCCGCGCGGGCGCCCTGGGCGCGGGCTTCGGCGCTTTCACCTCGTCGTCGTCGTCATCATCGTCGAGGTCGATCTGCAGCTTCGTATCGGAGGGCAGGACCACCCGACCGGCCTCGACCTCGTCGTCGTCGAGGTCGATGTGCACATTGGCGATCTCGTAGGCGCCGGTGAAGCTCGGGCCCGCGAGGCGCACCGCGAGGCTCTCCTCGTCGTCGTCGAAGTCGATGCCCGCGAGCGGATCCGGCTGGTTGGGGTCGCGCTGGATCTGCGGCGCCACCTCCATGCCCGAGTCCTCGTCGCGGCCGCTCGGGTCGTCCATCAAGATGTCGAAGGCGCCGGTGTCCGGCGTCTCGTCCTCCTCGACGACATCGATGCGCACGCCCGGCTCGAGGGTCAGGCGCGCCAGCTTGGCCCGCTCGTTCGCCAGCTGCCGCTCGAGCTCGACGATCTGCGCCTGCGCCTCGGCGAGCAGATTGCGGCTGACCTCGAGCTGGTCGATCAGGTCCTCGTACTGCTCCTTTTGCTTCTCGAGCTGGGCCAGACCCGCGGCCAGACGCGCCGCGCTGCGGTCGGTCGCGTCGGTCATCTCCCAGATCCGCTGCTCGGCAGTGTCGAGCTGATACAGCAGGAACTCCTGCTCCTCGCCCCGGATCGCCGCCTCGAGCTGGGTCCGCTTCAACCGCGCCCGCTCGCTCTCGACGCTCTGTCGCTGCTGCTGCTCGGCCCGCGCGAGCTGCTCCGCGTGCTGGCTCGCCTGCTCCGCCAACATCGCCCGCAAGCCCTGCAGCTCGGCGCCCTCGTCGCTCGCGCCGCGACCGTTGCCGGTCCCGAGCGCGACCAGCTGCTGCAGCTGCTCGACCACCTTGCGCCGCGCCTCGAGCTCACCACGCAGCCGATACAGGTCGACCTCGAGCGCGTCACGAACCGCCGCAAGCCCCTCGGACTCCTGCTTGTGCCGGCGCAGCCGCTGGCGCAGGTGCTGCTGCTCACCGACCGCGCCCTCGAGCCGACGCTGCAGCTCGGCAGCCTCTTCCTCGCGCTCGAGCGTCTTCTTCTGCTGGTCGCGCAGCCGCTCCTGCAGTCGCGGCACCGTGGCCTGATACTGCTCGACCTCGACCTGGATCACCGCGAGCTCGCCGCGCAGGTTGGCGGAGATGCTGGCGTGCTCCTCGACGCTGCGTCGCAGTTCGCGGATCGTTCGCGTCGCGTCGGAGAGCTCGCGCTCGCGTCGACGCGCCAGCTCGCTCGCCGACCGCTCGAGCGCCTGCGCCTGGTCGCGCTGGGCCCCGAGCTCACGCACCTTCTCGCGCAGCTCCTGAACATCCGGCGGATGTTGCTCGCCCGCCGCGCTCGCCTCGAGCTCGCGCAGCCGCTGCTCGCCGGTGACCAGCACGCCCTGCAGCTCGGCGTGCGACAGCTCGAGCTTGCGCAGCTCGTGACCGAGGCGCTCGAGCTCCTGCACGCGCTCCTGCTCGACGACGCGGCTGCGATCGACCTGCTCGCGCAGGCGGTCGACATCGGTGACCAGACGGACGTTCTCGAGGCGCTCCTTCTGGACCTCCTCCTCGCTCTCCCACAGCCGGGTCTCGAGCGCCTGCATGTCCGCGGTGCGACGGGTCAGCTCCTCACGCAGGCGATCGCGGTCGAGCGCGACGTCGGCGCTCGGTCGCGGCGTCTCCGGGGCGACCATCGGCGCGACCTCGTCGACCAGCACCCGCGTGATCATCGACGAGTCGTGAACACCGATCTCGTCGATCTCGGGCTTCGGCGCAGCGTCCTCGGCGACCCGCGGCGGCTGCTCGGCCCGACCACGAAGCACGTGCAGCTCGGCCCGCGCGTCGATCGCTTCCATCTGTGCCTGCGTCAGCGCCTCGGCCAGCGTCGCCGACTGCTGCCGCAAACCATCACGCTCCGCGTTCACGCCCGCGAGCTGCTCCCGCAGCGCCGCGAGCTCGATGCCAGGCGCCGGTCCGGACATCACCGGCGCCGGACCGGACAGGATCGACGCGCCCGGAGTCACGGTCGGCGCGTCGAACAAAGCAGCCAGCACGTCGCTGTCGTCGATCGGCCCGAGCGACGGCACCGGCGAGCGCACCGGCAAGCTCGTGAGCAACTTCGTGGCCGGCACCGGCGAAATCTGTGGCGATGACTCGGAGCGCGGCACGGCAACCGGCACATCCGATGCTGCCGGACTCGCATCAACAAACGGCTCGGTGCCCGCTGCAACGACAAGCTCGGGGCGCGCCACGACGAATGCCGCGACCGTGGGCTCGGGGCTCGCCTCGATCGGCTCGGGGCTCGCCTCAACAAGAGATGACTCGCGGCTCGCCTCATCGACCGCAGCCACCGTGGGCTCGGGGCTCGCCAAGACAACTTCGAGCTCGGGGCTCGCAACGACCGCGGGCTCCTCGGGAACCGGCGTCGGCTCGGGGCTGGCGACGACTGCAAGCGTCAGCTCGTTGCGCACGGCCACTGGCGGAGCGGGCATCGCTTCCTCGACCATCGGCACGAGCACGCCCTCGGCGAGCAGGGGCGACAGTTCACCGCGACTTGCGAGCAGGAGGACGGGTCCAGCGGGCACCGGCTCGGAGAGCAGATCTTCCGCGAGTCTCAGGCTGGCGGTCGGCTCGGCGAGCGGCGCGAAGCGGACGCCCGACCAGCGCTGTTGCCCCAGGGCCAGCACTTGCGGGAACGCCGTGCGCAGCTCGGCCTCCGTCTCCGCCTGTCCATCACTCCAGATCACCAGCACGCCCGACGCACGCAGCACCCGGCGCGCCTCCAGCACCAGCGCGGCGCGGCCCTCCGGCCCGAGCGCGGCGTGGGCCTCGATGCACAGCAGCGCGTCGACGCTGGCGTCACGCAGCGGCAATTGCAGCGGCACCGGCAGCGGCCCGCCCCACACTTCGACCCGCGGCGAGGGTTCGAAGGCCGCGCCGAGCACCAGCACCCGCGCTGCGCCGGCTGCAGCGAGCCGTCGCGGGCCCTCGGGACTGGCCGGGGACACGACGGCGACCCGCTTTGCGAGCAGCCAACGCTCCAATGCTACATATGCGGGCAGGTAGTACACGTCAGGCCGCGTTTGGACCGCCATGATACTTCAGCGTTCGCTGTTTGCCTCGAGCTGGAGCGGCGTCCAGGCGAGCTCGCGGGGCTGGATCGGGCGCGAAAGTGATCTCCGTGGGATCTCCTCGCGAGCGACGAGCACGGACGAAGACCGCCGACGAAGACCATCGAGGCGCGGGATGAGCCGTGGAAGCGACTTCCTTGGATAATTTCTCGCCCCTGGACCACGACCCTCCGCATAACGCTGGTTGATCCCTCGTGTTCGCTGCCCTACGATGCCGAATTGTCGATGGCAGCGAAGCTCATCCTGCTCGGGGGCGATCAACCGGTAGAGCACGTTCTCTCCTCGTTTAATACCCTCGGGCGCCATCCCGACAACTCGATCCAGGTGCTCGACCGCATCGTGTCGAAGGAGCACAGCCGGATCACCCTCGGCCCCGACGGACGCTACGTCGTGCGCGACGTGGGCAGCCTCAACGGCACCTTCGTCAACGGCGAGAAGGTCAGCGAGCGGGTCCTGAAGTCGGGAGATCAGATCTCCCTCGGCAACACGACCTACCGGTTCACCGAGGACCGCCCGCAGGACAAGGTCCCGCTGCGCAAGGTGACGATGACGCCGGACCAGGTGCAGAGCCAGGTCCAGAGCACGCTCGCCGCCAGCTCGCGCTTCCTGCCCGAGAAGGACATCAAGGATGTCACGGCCCTGCGCGCCGACTACGAGAAGCTGCGCGTCGCCCACGAGCTGTCGCAGAAGCTCTCGATCGACGCCGACCTCGACACCCTGCTGCAGAAGATCGTCGACGAGGCCTTCCTCCTGATCCGTGCCGACCGCGCGGTGATCCTGCTCGTCGACCCCGACACCGAGGACTTCGTCGCCCGCTACGTCCGCCAGAAGCGCGACGAGGAGATCAAGCTCTCCCGCAGCATCCTCGACGAGGTCCGCACCAAGAAGCGCGCCGTGCTGTCCTCCGACGCGATGGTCGACGAGCGCTTCAAGGCCGCCAAGAGCATCATCATGCAGGGCATCCGCTCGACCATGTGCGTGCCGCTGCTCTACAACGACAAGCTGCTCGGCGCGATGCACATGGACTCGATGCTCGCCACCGGCGCCTTCACCGAGAAGGACCTCCTGCTGTTCTCCGGCATCGCCACCCAGGCCGCGGTCGCCATCGAGAACAACATGCTCGCGCAGAAGATCGAGCACGAGGCGACCAGCCGCGCCCAGTTCCAGCGCCTGCTCTCGCCCAACCTCGTCGAGCAGATCGTCTCCGGACAGCTGACCCTGAATCAGGGCGGCGCCCGCCGCGAGGTCACGATGCTGTTCGCCGACATCCGCGGCTTCACGGCGATGAGCGAGCGCCACACGCCCGAGGAGATGGTCGTCACCCTCAACGAGTACTTCGAGGTCATGGTCGACGTGCTGTTCCGGCACGGCGGCACCCTCGACAAGTACGTCGGCGACGAGATCATCGGCCTGTTCGGGGCGCCGGTCGAGCTCGCGGACGCGCCGCTGCGCAGCATCCGCTGCGCCCTCGACATGATGCGCGCGCTCGAGGAGTTCAACCGCCTGCGCATCGACCAGGGCCGCGAGCGGGTCAGCATCGGCATCGGCTGCAACACCGGCTCGGTGATCGCCGGCGCCATCGGCTCCTCGCGAACCCTGCAGTACACGGTCATCGGCGACGCGGTGAACATCGCCGCCCGCCTGTGCAGCCTGGCCAAGCCGGGGGAGATCATCATCTCGGAGACCACCCTGGAGCTGGCCGGCCCGCACATCCTGTCCGAGCCGCGCAAGCCGGTGCAGGTCAAGGGCAAGGCCCAGGCGCTGCAGATCTACTCGGTGCAGGGCATCCGCGACACGGCGCCGCCGAGCAACCGCAGCGGCTCGCTGATGTCGACCTGAGCGCCGCCCGGTTGGTGGCGCTGATGGCCGTCGACGCCGTCGCGGCAGTCGTGCGAGCGCGGCCGCTTAAACGCCCGAAGGGCGGCCGCTCGCGCGGACCGCCCCTCGTGCTTCGCGGGCTGCAGCTCAGGCGACGGCGATGCCGATGCCCTTGCGCGCCTTGAAGTAGTCCTCGCTGATGCTGTAGAGGACCAGCTCC
>ERZ795056.3424-NODE-3424-length-17057-cov-4.466475_pt1 | contig 17057 bp, 14 predicted proteins | sample MGYA00375140_ERZ795056 | MGnify/ENA primary metagenome ERZ795056 (study PRJEB30185, sample SAMN05720227) | activated sludge metagenome | isolation source: Anaerobic digester | place: USA | collected 2015-03-09 ... | reverse complement strand
TCTGTGGCTCCAATGTTTCAATTAAAAATCGTTTAGCATTTTGTGACAATGGAATAAAGTAATCTCCTTTTCGAAAATGAATTTGTCCTTTTTCTTTGGCAACTATGACGTCATAATTTGCGTGATGGCCTTCATATGATTTATCATTACTCTTATAATCTTGAATGCGATAATATTCGACTTCTACCATTTGATCTTCTTCTAATCGTGTCATTTCAACTTCATGAAACTGCAGTTGTTCAATTACCTTCCACCATCCTTGCGGTATAATGTATGCTTTAGGCGCAGCGACAATCACTTGTGGTTCATATACATTGTAAAATTTCACCTTCTCGGTATAAGGACTTGCATGATCATAATAATGTACAGGCAAACCGGAAACCTTACTAGGTCTTAGTTTATATTCATAGCCCATTAACTCAACGGATTGGAAAGTATCCTTTCGCAATTTCCATGATAAAGGAAATTCTTGCACATTTTGACAATCTGACTTAGCCTTCAATCGTAGTTTCTTGATTTCCTGTTGATGTGAAGTGGCATATTCAGCAATTATTGACATTAATTTATAGGTTGCATCGACACGCAATGGATAAGGCTTCAACATATGAGTTTCAATCGTAAATCCAAACGTTTGAAATAGAGCCGCATAACCGCTACTATATCGTGGGCCATCAAAAAATTGATTCCATCCTTCCTTGGCATCTTTACCCCACACATTCACATAAGGTATCATAGGATAACCACTATTTTTCATTCCTTGAAACAAAGCCGGCTCAAATTGGTGTAATAAATAAGTTCCAAGTACGCCCCCTAACTTTTGAGCTTGAGTAGTTGCCAAGGTCATTACGTGTTGGTAATCAGCTCCATCACTCACATGGTTGTCAATAAAAATATCCGGATTCAACTCCTGAAACAAAGACGCAAACGATCGAGCTTCTCGACTATCACATTTGATAAAATCGCGATTCAAATCGAGGTACTGCGAATTTCCACGTTCTCCAAATTCCTCAGGCCCCTCTTGATCCGGACGATGAAAGGCACTGCGTTCTAAACATCCACCAATATTATATACCGGAATTACCGCTAAGCTTACAGTGTCAAACCAACCTGTTTCTCCACGAACTACTTTTTGTGCTAAATCTCGCAACAACATCATACTAGCATCAATCCCATCAGGCTCTCCGGGATGTATTCCATTATTAATCAGGATGCGAATATTCTCTTGTTTACCCCAATCCTCGATTCTATGAAGTCCTTGTGCATTGAAAGTTACTAAGTGGAGTGGCTCTCCGGCATCACTTTGACCGCATTCAATCATTTTTATACAACGATATTCTCGATCTAAGAGCCTATAATAATCAATCATTTCTTGATAAGTCGCGGTATAATTTTTCCCATTTCGTTCGAAAGGTGTCTGCTGCGCATTTACCATAAGCGAGAAACCCATGACAAGAATGCCAATAATGCCCATGAATCGCCCATTTTTATTGTTTAGTTTCATACCAAGTGCTATTTGTTCTATAACGAAGATAGCGTTCTATGAAGGATGTCACAACTTTAGAAAATTTCTTCTACATTTGCACTCCAAAATACTTGAGTTATGGGAAGAATTTTCGAAGTACGAAAAGGTGCCATGTTTGCACGCTGGGATAAAATGGCAAAGGACTTTACCCGTATTGGTAAAGAGATTGCTATCGCCGTAAAAGCAGCAGGACCAGATCCTGATAATAACCCGGCCTTGCGTCGATGCTTCCAAAATGCCAAGTCTTGCAATATGCCCAAAGACCGTGTTGAAGCGGCTATAAAGCGTGCTTCCGGAAAAGACATGACAGACTATGCAGAGGTCTTGTACGAAGGATATGCGCCTCATGGTGTGGCTATTCTTGTTGAAAGTGCTACCGATAATAATACTCGAACTGTTGCCAATGTGAGAGCTCACTTCAACAAAGGTGGCGGAGCTTTAGGTAATAGCGGTAGTGTTGTTTTTACCTTCACTCGTATGGGCGAATTCAAAATTAAATCTGACGGCATTAATTTAGAAGAATTTGAATTTGAAGGTATTGATTATGGCATGGAAGACATTGGTGAAGATGCCGAAGGCAATATTATTATTCGCACGAATTTTACCGATTTTGGAAAAATGTCTGATTTTCTTGAAAGTAAAAAAATCGAGCCAATCCAAAATGGACTTACATGGATTCCATCCAATACTGTTGAATTAAATGATGAACAAGCAGAAGAAGTACTTAAACTTGTTGACCGCCTAGAGCAAGATGATGATGTACAAAAAGTATATCACAATCTAAAATAAGCGACTCGCGCCTTGATTCTAAACTTAGCTTGAAATTCCCTGATAAAAATGTACTTTAGCGTTCTTAAATTAAGAATGTATGGCATTTCGTTTTTTCATTTTTTCATCAGCATTGTTAACGTTGATGGGTGTTTACTTTTTAAACAACGTCCCTACTTCCATTCCTCAACCTTTGACAGAAGCTGCTGAAGAAGGCGAAGCGAAAAATGAATGGATATTACAAATGCTTGCTGATCCTCAAACAGGAAAAATTCCCTTCGCCGTTCGGAGCAAAGAATTAGATTTTCTAGCTGCATTCGAAGCACTTTATCCTTATCACAAAACAAGAGGCGCATCTTGGAAAGCTCGTGGACCATGGAATGTAGGCGGTAGAACTCGCGCGTTTGCCATAGATATTCAAAATACAAATCATTTGATAGCGGGAGGCGTTTCCGGAGGTATTTGGCAAAGTATAGATGCAGGAAGTAGTTGGGAAAAAGTGAGTGCTCCGGATGCTCACCCCGGCGTTGTGAGTATTACCCAAGATACACGCCCAGGCAGCCAACATATTTGGTACGCTCTATCCGGAGAAATCTATGGAACCTCTGCAGGCGCTACCGGTGCATTTTACCTTGGCGATGGTGCCTTTCGTTCCTTGGATAATGGCAAAACTTGGAGCCCCTTAAAAGTGACAGCAAGTGGCACCCCAAATTCATTTACTTCATCATACCAAGGTGGATGGCGTATTGCAGCATCACCGGTCGACAGTATAAAGGCTTGTGTGTATATGGCTGTGTATGGCGGAATTTTCCGTAGTAAAGACACCGGTAACACATGGACAGCTGTGCTTGGCGGTGGTAATGATTCGTATTTTACCGATGTCGCAGTTTCGACCACCGGTATTGTGTATGCAGCACTAAGTTCAGATGGCGCGTCTGCAAAAGGATTTTTCCGTTCTGGCGATGGCATTCATTTTACTAATATCACGCCGAGCTTTTTAAAAAATTACAACCGAACTACACTAACTATTAACCCTAATAATGAAAATGAAGTTTATTTTTTAAGTGAATTAGAAAGCGATAGCAGCGGCGGTATTGTAACTGCGAATTATGAAGGTACCAAAGAATATGTGTCCTTGATAAAATACACTTATGTCAGTGGAGACGGCACGGGTACCGGTGGTTCTTGGCAAAATCTGTCGGGTAATTTACCGGTGACTTCACCCAATGAGTTTGACAAATTCAATGTTCAAGGCGGCTATGATTTAACCGTTCGATGCCAACCCGGTTCGAATACGGTAATCATAGGAGGTACAAATTTGTATAGTTCTACCGACGGATTTCAAACCGCCAATAATACACGACAAATTGGTGGATATGGAATAGGCACCAAACTCGCTACATTTGTTAGTTACAAAAATCATCATCCAGACCAACATGACTTACATTTTGTGCCCGGACATCCAGAACAAGTGTATTCTGCCAATGACGGTGGTGTTTTCTTTACTAACAATGTGAATGCCAATGAAGTGGCCTGGCAAACAAAAAGTCTTGGCTATATGACAAGTCAATTGTATACAGTCACCATCGATGAGAGCAAACCTTTTGACCAATGGCTACTCGGCGGTTTTCAAGACAATGCGAATTACATTACCTACACTAATAATTTACAATCCAATTGGCGAATGACCGTCAATGGAGATGGTGCTTATAACTATATGGCCCCCAACCGTGATTTTCTTGTGGTGAGTATTCAGCTTGGAAAAGTATTTAAAATCACCATTGACGAATACGGAAATTTACATACCAGAAGACGTATTGACCCCGTTGGTTTTGATAAAAGTAATTACAACTTCATCAACAATTTAGTCGTTGATCCGAACGACAATAATTATCTCTATATGCCAATTGGCAAGCGATTAGCACGGTTGAATAATTTACGTTCTATTAAAAATGAAAACAACGACAATCAACTAGCAACAGGATGGACGATTTCAAAAGATACAATCAAAACGAATCCTATTTCAGGTAGTACGATACCGGCCGAAATCACCACCATTGCCATTTCGAAAAGCCAGCCCAACTTGCTGTATTTTGGAACCAGCAATAAACATATTTTCAAAGTCGACAATGCCAATCAAGGCGATATGGTATTTACCAAATTAGATACCCTTAGACTCCCAACGAATGCTTATTGTAGCGGTATCGCTATCGATCCTGATAGTGCAAAAAACATTCTTGTAGCCTATTCAAATTACAACAGCTTGAGTTTATTTTTCTCCAATGATGCCGGACAAAGTTGGTATTTAGTAGGTGGAAATTTAGAAGGTTCAGCCAATGAAACCGGCACCTCACCGAGTGTTCGTTGTGTTAGTATTTTAAAAGATGCTCAAGGCAAGCGACATTATTTTACGGGCACTAGCATTGGATTGTTTTCAACAGACTCGCTTATATTAGCCACTACAGCTACGGCAAATAAATCAGTTTGGACACGCGAAAGCCCTGAATTAATTGGTGCCAATGTAGTAACCGACATTCGAGTACGACAAGCAGATGGATACATTGTAGTGGGCACACATGGCAATGGGATATTCGAAAGTTATTATACCGGTCAACCCCAACCAAACACGATCACAAAATCAACATCGCCTTCTGTTTACCCAAATCCGGCGCAAGATAAAATTGTATTTACCTTTCCGGTCGAAACCGAACAAAACTACCAAGTGGTGATTTATGATTTAATGGGTCGAAAAATTATGACGGCTGCCAATGCCACTTTCCGCTTTGGCGAAGCAAGTATTCCTATTAGCACACGCGGTTTACAAAGCGGACATTATATCATTGCAACAGCCGGAAGCATCAATAAAAATCCATTTATAACCCGATTTGTGATTGCTCGCTAATTTTTATTGAATGAATTTAAAACACGTATCATTTCTTTTCATTGGATTACTCTTTTCCATGTTCCTCTCTTGTGAAGAAGAAACCTTTGTTCCCAAACCAAGAGGTTATTATAGTATTCCATTCCCGGAGAAAAAATATCAACAATTCTCCTTGCCCGGCTATCCATACACCTTTGAATTTCCTACCTACGCCACCATAGAAAAGGACAGTATGTTTTTTGAAAAAAAAGCAGAAAACCCATGGTGGATTAATATTAATTTCCCGGAATTGGGCGGCAAAATATTTATTAGTTATAAAATAATTTCACCGTCACAACCCCTATCGAAATTATTAGAGGACACCTATCAAATGTCGTATTACCATACCAAAAAAGCCGATTTCATCAATGACTCCGTGTTTCATTTTAAAAACAATGTTCATGGCTTATGTTATGATGTCGGTGGCAATGCCGCATCAGCCTTTCAATTTTATGCGACTGATTCTTTTCATCATTTTTTACGAGGAGCCCTTTATTTTGATACCACGCCCAATGCAGACTCTCTAAAACCGGTGAACCAATTTTTACGAAACGACATTCAACATCTTATACAAACACTTAACTGGACACGATGATAATAATAGATGATATTTTAATTAGTGATGAAATCATCAAAGAAGAATTTATTTGCAATTTGGATAAATGCAAAGGTGGCTGTTGTGTTGACGGTGACGCCGGTGCTCCTTTAGCCAAGAGTGAACTCAAAGACATGAAGCAAGTGTTTAAATTAATTCAACATGAAATGTCAGCAGAAGCGCTCGCTGAAGTAGATCGTGTGGGTGTTTACACAACCGAAGAAGAATTTGGGTATGTGACACCTGCCATTAATGGAGGCATCTGTGTATATGGTTATGAAGACGAAAAAGGCATTGTGAAATGCTTGATTGAAAAAGCATATTACGAAGGGAAAACATCCTTCAAAAAACCAATTTCCTGTCACCTGTATCCGATACGCGAAATCAAAACAGCTACCATGAACGCCTTAAACTATGAGCCTCGCGCTACACTCTGCGCCCCTGCTTGTAAACTAGGAAAAAAAGAAGGCGTAAAAGTATATGAATTTTTAAAAGAACCTATCATTCGTAAATTTGGAGACGGATTTTACCAAGCCCTCGATGCGATTGCGAATCAATCCTACAAGGCCGAATAAAATTTATTTACCAAATTTCATGATAAAATAATTTGAAGACATGAAAAACTACATGGCAATCATGGTAGTTTGTAAAAAAGAAAAAATATGAAAACAAAACAAGATATCGTTTCTAATTGGCTACCTCGTTATACAGGTGAAGAATTAAAAAATTTCGGCAAATATGTATTACTAACCAACTTCTCGAATTATGTAGATACGTTTGCCAAAATGCATAAATGCAAAGTAATTGGCAAAGACAAACCCATGCAATGTGCAACTGCAAATGGAATCACCATTATCAATTTCGGAATGGGATCTGCTTCTGCCGCTACGGTGATGGATTTATTAACCGCGATTACTCCAAAAGCTGTTTTGTTTTTAGGCAAATGTGGTGGTTTGAAAAAGAAAAATAAAGTTGGTGATTTGATACTTCCCATTGCTGCGATACGAGGTGAAGGAACAAGTAATGACTACTTCCCTCCTGAAGTTCCTGCTCTACCGGCATTTGCGTTAGAAAAAGCCATCTCAACAACGATTCGAGATATGGGACATGACTATTGGACAGGAACTTGTTATACTACCAACCGAAGAGTATGGGAACATGATACAGTGTTCAAAGATTATTTGAAACGTGTCCGCCCTATGGCAATAGATATGGAAACAGCTACTATTTTCATAACCGGCTTTTACAATCATATTCCCACTGGAGCGTTGCTATTGGTAAGCGACCAACCGATGGTGCCGGAAGGCGTAAAAACAGCCGCTAGCGATTCAGCCGTCACTAAAAATTTTGTCGATCGTCATTTAAATATCGGTATTGAATCATTGAAACAATTAATCAATAACGGCAATACGGTTAAACATCTTAAATTCTAATTCGGTTGGCAGCGCATGTACTTGAGGTAACAAATTTATCCATCGACTTCGTAACGGAAGACGAGACAGTGCATGCCATTCAACAAATTTCATTTACCATCGGTGCCGGCGAAACTCTTGCCTTAGTCGGTGAAAGCGGATCCGGCAAATCGGTATCAGCCTTAAGTATCTTGGGCTTATTACCTTCACCGCCGGCTAAAATTATTGCAGGTGATATCATTTTTCATCCTACACCGAATACGGCTATTCAATTGGCAAATGCATCTAATGAAACATTCAATCAATTGCGCGGCAACCGCATTGGCATGATTTTCCAAGAGCCTATGACGTCCTTAAATCCCTTAATGACATGTGGACAACAAGTGATTGAAACCATACGGCAACACAACCCAACATTTACAGCCGAACAAGCCTTTCAAAAAACCATAGACTTGTTTCATGAAGTTAAATTGCCACAACCGGAAAAAATGGCTACACGGTATCCGCATGAATTATCCGGTGGACAAAAACAACGTGTCATGATTGCCATTGCTATTTGTTGCGAGCCCCTACTCTTAATTGCGGATGAGCCTACCACCGCCCTTGATGTTACGGTACAGCAGCATATCCTCGATTTATTGGTGGAATTACAGCAAAAGAAAAATATGGCGATTCTGTTTATTACACACGATTTAAATGTGGTCAAATCCTTTGCTTCACATGTGATGGTCATGTATAAAAGTCGATGTATTGAATCTGGGACAACGCAACAAATTTTCTCGAATCCTCAACAAGATTATACCAAAGGACTTCTCGCATGTCGCCCTGATAGTAGCAAACGAGTTCGATATTTGCAAACTGTACAAGAGATAATGCAAGGCATGCCTGACCATGATTCTACGATTTCTTCGCCAGATTATACAACACGCATACAATCACTCCATGAAACAACTTCCATCATAGACATTCAAGATTTGCAGGTGTGGTATCCTACGAAAACTAATTTTATCGGCAACATAACTCAGTGGTTCAAAGCTGTACAAGGGGTAAACTTACAATTACCGCAAGGCGCCACACTTGGACTTGTTGGCGAAAGCGGTTGTGGTAAAACAAGTATTGGCAAGGCAATTGTCAAATTAAATCCCATAACTGCCGGCTCCATTAAGTATCATGGTAAAAGCATTGCCGACTTTTCCGGAAGTGAACTAAAAGATTATCGACGTGAAGTACAAATTATTTTTCAAGACCCCTATTCGTCATTAAATCCACGAGTACCTATTGGACGTGCCATTCAAGAGCCAATGGAAGTGCATGGTATTTTCTCGGCATATGAACGCAAAGAACGTGTCATTGAACTTTTGCAAAAAGTAGATTTATTACCCTCACATTACCATCGTTATCCGCATGAGTTTTCCGGAGGACAACGACAACGAATATGTATTGCTCGTGCGTTAGCATTACAACCTAAACTCATCATTTGTGATGAAAGTGTATCGGCCCTTGATGTAAGTGTGCAAGCGCAAGTATTGAATTTATTGGTATCACTTCGTGAAGAGTTTAAACTCTCCTACTTATTTATTTCTCACGATTTAAATGTCGTAAAGCATATTAGTGATTTTGTCGCCGTGATGCAAAAAGGCAAGATCATAGAGTTCAATCATGCCGAAGCCATTTATCACCATCCGCAAGAAAATTATACACGTGAACTTATTCAATATGCTTCACACTAATACTTAAACACCGAATTGAGTAAAATGGTGATCAAGATGTTTGTAAAACATATTATTCCATTCAATGGCAGTTAATGGCCCAAATGAAACACTGTCACGACCTTCAAAATAAGAGGATCCTTTTTGTTGAACATCCTTCATATTCTGCAGCAATGCAGCTTTTTCCGATTCAAACTCGCGCTGATCGGCGATAACAAACACCGGTGCTGTCGGGCTGTTAGGCGGATAAGCTTGTTCGCCCACCACTTTCTTTTTGATAAACGTTTTTAAAATCCATTTCATTATAAATGAATTTTTTGACGCCTTACGTTCAAATGCTAAATCATAGGTAACATTACAATGCGCCAACATTTGCGCCACATTCATTTTACCCCATTGTGGTGTGGTGGAGTTTGAAAGTTTGTTTAACCGTTGGGTTAATTGCTCCACAACTGAAGCATCAAATACATTAGGTAAGGCCATAGTAAAAATTTATCAGGCTAAGATAAATCAATTCTATTTATTCTCCTTTACGGATAGCTGTTTTAATAATTCATCTTCCTCCTTGGTCTTCAGTTGCGTGACTTCATTTGACAAACTGTTCGGAATTGTCATTGATAGCACGTATTGCTCTATTTTCCAATCATTGCCATATTTTTTCATCACCCCAGAACCACGACAAATTTTCATTTGAGTACTCAGCAATTCATCAAACCATGCCAAACTCGAATCGACCGAAACATAAATATGACGCTCTACCGCGGTAAAACTCCATGCCTTTCCTTTATCAAAATAGGGTTTTGCAAATGCTTTAAATGCAGTATAATTCCAATGTTCGGTGGCATCGGTGCCAATAAATACCGAGGAAGGTGACATTAATCCAAAATAGGTTTCAAAGTCTGTGTGGGCAGCTGCAAGATGCCATTTATCCAATATCAACTGTATTTCTCGTTCCATCTTTATTATTTGTTGAGCATAGAGGCTAATCGACAAGGCACTGAAAACCAATAGAATTAGTATTTTTTTCATGGTTAGTTTAAATTTAAAGAATATTCATGTAAAATAATTAATCATTTTTTTGACATCTCCGAGATTGCAGAATTCTAATTCAAAAGTGCCAAATACTCATTGGCAACTCCCATTTACTCATTTGCCGCTTGCCAAGATTCCATGTCAGCCTACATTTGTTCTCAGTAGGTTATTTATGTGACTTTTTCAAATCCAGTGCTCAACGAAAGTTGGGCATTGTTTTTTTTGGCCCTTTGCCTTACCCTTTAAAGTTTTACCTGTGCGCTTTCAACCAATCCTTTGATTTCCATGGGCAAAAACAAACTACTATCTCCTTGATTCCGAATCACATCGCGCACCATCGTCGACGAATACGATGAGTACTTCGACGAACACGCCAGAAAAATAGTTTCAATTTGCGGATCCAACATTTGATTCATATCGGCAATGGCTTTCTCATATTCAAAATCACTCACTGTGCGCAAACCACGAATAATATGCATAGCGCCAATTTCACGACAAAAATTAACGGTTAATCCTTCATAAGATTGCACTTCTACTTTTGGTTGATCTTTGTAAATATTCCGTATCCATTCCATGCGCGTTTCCACATCAAACATGGGCTTTTTGTTGGTATTGATGCCGACGCCAATAATCACTTTATCAAACAACTCAAGCGATCTATCAATAATATCGGTATGCCCTAATGTAATGGGATCAAAGGTTCCAGGGAAAAGTGCTTTCTGCATAATTCTAAATTTTATTTTTTGATGAGGCTAAAAGTAATCAGAAGTTTCCAACCCACCAATTCAGATATTTTTCAAATAATCACAACTTGGCAAATCAAATAAACGCTTTTATTAACAACCAGAAAGTCCATCATTCACGCAAGCACTATGATGAATTATATAGCTACTCATTGAATCCCAAAATCCAATTAAAGTTTTCCAAAACATGTAAAAAATGTGTCACATCCACGCAAGGGAATTACATTTGCACAAACTTTATTGATTGAAGTCACTCCATTCCTATATTATCAAGGCATTTATCCCACCGTTCTTGGGTGCCTTTTTAGTAACATGGTTCATTTTTGTGATGCAATTCATGTGGGTTTGGATCGATGAGTTTATTGGAAAGGGCTTAGACGTGCTCACTATTATTCGTTTCCTCGGTTTGTTATCTACCACTTTGGTACCAATAGCCTTACCCTTGGGAATATTATTTGCCGCGATTATGACCTATGGAAATTTAGGTGAAAATTCAGAATTAGTAGCCGTCAAAGCATCCGGAATTTCAGTAGCTAAATTTACGCAACCTCTATTTATTTTCATTGTCATTTTATCGTTTTCATCTTTTCTGTTCAACAACTATGTAATCCCTCGCGCTCAGTTAAAAGCCACTCGACTTTTATATGATATTCAAAATAAAAAACCGGTGGTGGCGATTAAAGCGGGAACCTTTTATCGCGAAATTCAGAATCACACTATTTATATTTCGCGGAAAGATCCTGATGGAAAAACTGTGTACGATATTAAAATATACGACCATACCTCCGGTCGCGGCAACGATAAAATTATTTTAGCCGAGAAAGGAAAAATGTATGTCACCGAAGACAAACGCTTTCTTATTTTCGAATTGCAAAATGGATGGCGCTTTGAAGACAAAGAACCTTTAAAAAAAGACGAACATGAACAAATTCGTTTTGGTTTTGCGTATTGGAAAAAGGTTTTTGATTTGAGCGATTTTAAAATGCCGAAGACAGATGAAAACTATTTTAAAAACTTACGAAATGTAATGACTGTCGAACAAATTTCTCACCAAATCGATACAAGTGAAAAAAGTTTACGACAATTACACCTTGCAGTTAGAGAGACCTTCAATCCTCATGTTAGTTTTATGCGCCGTGATACCATGAAATTAAAACCGGCTCTCGTGGCAAACCGCTCGATAAAGGATTCTTTTATTAAAATTGTTCCTGACAGTTTAAAAATTCGTGTCATCACAGGCGCAGAAGCCACCGTGCGCGCTGTTAAAAGTATGCTGGAAATTAATGCACAAAACGACAAGATTCAAAACATGAACTTGGTTGACCATCGAATTGAATTTCATAAGCGATTCACCTTACCAGTAGCCTGCGTTTTATTGTTTATCATTGGCGCCGCTTTAGGATCTATCATTCGTAAAGGAGGACTCGGCATGCCATTTATCGCAGCAGTCGTATTTTTTATTATTTATTATTTCATGAATACCATTGGTGAAAATATTGCCAAAGAAATGGTGGTCAGTGTGCCGCTAGGCATGTGGTTTCCGTCTGTTATATTGGGCGGCATTGGTGCCTTTTTAATGTATAAAGCCAATACCGATTCGCCGCTGCTCAATAAAGAATGGTATTTCCGTATGTACCGAAAATTGAATTTCAAATCCCGTGCATCTAAATAGTCCACGACGGATATTCGTCGTGGATACTATGTTTTCAGAAACAACAAACAATCCTTACTGTATATTTGCGCACCAATTATGCAATCATTATTTGTACAGTCCTTCAAAGACAATCGTTATTTTTTTATTCCATTATTGCTGTGGATTATTGCAGGCGCTCTCTTGCAACTCATCTTTACACCCACAGAATTGTTTATGCCGGCGAATCAGTTTTTCAGTCCACTATTGGATTACCTGAATACTTCCTTTAGTTTTTTCGGTCGTGGCGATACCATTGCCGTTACTTTAGTTTCATTCATGTTGATACCCGGCCTGCGCAATCGTCGTTATATTACATCCAGCCTCATTTTTGGCGTCATGATACCTGTCACCATTTATTTTTCAAAACTATTTTTTCATACCCCACGACCACTTACTGTTTATGGAACGGACAAAGTTCATACGGTGCAATGGTTAGACAATTTATTTATGAATAGTTTTCCATCCGGACATACTATCGGTGCTTTTGGATTTTTCATGTTGCTGTCTCTTTTTCTGCCATTGAATTACAAACGTTGGTCTGTACTATTTTTCGGACTGGCCTTGGCATGCGCCTATTCACGACTTTATTTGGGCCAACATTTCTTTGGTGATGTCTATGCAGGTAGCATCATTGGTTCATTTCTAACTTGGATTATTTATGTGATTATTCATTCTTACGATAAAAAAACAACAGATGCCTAAAGTCATTGCATTGATTCCGGCGCGATATGCCGCCACTCGATTTCCCGGCAAACTGCTAAAAGAGTTAGATGGCAAAAGCATCATACGCCGAACTTACGAGGCTGTAAAAAACACGCAACTCTTTGATCAAGTTATTGTAGTCTGCGATCATGAATCGATTCGACTCGAAATTGAACAAGCCGGTGGTGACATTTTTATGAGTCAAAAAGAACATGAAAGTGGCACCGATCGCATTGCCGAAGCCGCCGCTGAATTGGAGGCCGATATCTTGGTGAACATTCAAGGTGACGAACCTTTTATTTCTGCAGAAGGATTAGAAAAAGTGATTCGTTTGTTTGACAATCCTGACGTCGACATTGCTTCACTCATGATGCCCATTCATGATGAAGCCAGCATTAACAATCCGAATTGCGTCAAAGTAGTGACAGCACCCAATGGCAAAGCGTTATATTTTTCTCGCGCTCCCATTCCTTATTACCGAGACAAAAAGATGGCCCCGCAAGCATTTCAGCATATTGGCGTGTATGGATTTCGAAAAAATAGTTTATTGCAATTTAGCCAACTCCCGGTTTCAAGATTAGAAGCAATTGAAAAATTAGAAAACCTAAGAATGCTAGAAAATAATTTTGCCGTTTATCTATCAGAGATTCAACAAGTAGGTATATCAATAGACACCGAAGAAGATTACGAACGTGCGCTTACCTATTTGGCTCAACAAAAATTGTAAAATTCAACCTAGCAACACAAGAATGATTTGCTACATTCATTATCATTCAACAACATATTCTACTTCTTTCTTGTAATAACTGAAATCGAAGAAGCCTCTTTAAATAGCTTATCAGTAATCCTTATAAAAACCACATCGTTAAGTTTTTACATTTGTCGAAACTTTCGATCATGAAACAAACAGACGTACTCATCATTGGCGCCGGCCCATCCGGAACTATCGCAGCTTCAATTATCAAACAAGCCGGATTCCAAGTGCATATTGTCGAGAAACTAGAGTTCCCTCGATTTGTGATTGGCGAAAGTCTTTTACCTCGTTGCATGGAAGCCCTTGAAGAAGCAGGCTTCTTAGATGCTGTGAAAAACTTTGGCTTCCAAGAAAAATTCGGTGCCAAATTCGTGATGGACAACAGCGATGTGTGTGATTTTAATTTCAGCGAAAAATTTTCCGGCAAGTACGATTGGACTTGGCAAGTGCCTCGAGCCGATTTTGATAAATTGCTTGCCGATGAATGTGTCAAGAAAGGGATTGAGGTTGAATACAATGCCGAAGTAACAGACATCCAAATTCACGACGACGAATCTTCTGTGACCACCATCAAATATGAAGATGGCCACGAAGAAAAAATTCATGCGCGCTTCATTGTCGATGGAAGCGGTTATGGCCGAGTAATTCCACGACTTTTCGGCCTGGAAAAAAATAGCATGCTGCCAACACGCGAAACTATATTCACTCATTTTTACGACAAAAACAGAAGCAAGGTTACACAAGAACCAAATAGAATTACGATTTATGTGTATAATAAAACCACTTGGGTTTGGTGCATTCCTTTTAGCAATGGCATCACCTCACTCGGATTTGTAGGCTATCCCAATTTCTTCGAAAGCCTAAAAGGCAGCGCCACCGACAAAATTAAATCCGCCATTCAAGCCCACGAAGAATTAAACGAGCGTTTTGGTGATTGTGACATGGTATTCGAACCCAAAGAACTTAAAGGCTGGAGCGCCACCACCGAAAAATTTTACGGCAATGGATTTGTGTTAACCGGCAATGTCACCGAATTTTTAGACCCCATGTTTTCCAGCGGCGTGACCTTAGCCAGCGTATCGGCACAAACCGCTGCACATTTAGTGATTGACAAATTGAACGGACAACAAGTTGATTGGGAAGAACGCTACATGAAGCCTTGCATGCAAGGGGTGAATGTATTCCGCACCTTTGTGATGGGCTGGTACGACGGCGATTTGCACACCATTTTCTTTGCCAAAAATCAAAATGATGATATGCGCAAACAAATTTGTTCGGTACTCGCCGGCTATGTGTGGGACGAAAAAAATCCGTTCGTACGCGACCATTCAAAACACGTAAAGTCATTGGCCAAATTTATTCGTCACTCGCAATCGCAACCGGCCGAACTTGTCTAATAGAAATTTAGCACTTAACTAATTATTTTTTTCGGAGCTATTCCCGCTTTTCGCGCTACACGGTAGCATGCTACAATCGGGGCTAGGTCGCTTCGTAGGATACATCGCAGTTGATTCAAGTTCGCCTTTACTACCAACATCGTTCAACTTAACTCGTTCTAGATTTTAAGTTCACTTTATCTTCTACGTTTGGACAGAGGTTAAAGAAGTCGAGGCTTTTTTATACATTTGCCGCATGCAGAGAAATGCCGACGCTTACTATATTCAACATCATGTTCGTATTCATCAGGGCCAATTATGGGTCGATGGAATGTTACGTATAAATGGCAGTAACGATATTCAAGTTCTTCTTCAAGAAGCTTATGCCGCAACTGGCATGAATTATTTGAAATTTTTCAAAATGGATACCCTCTCTAAATTGGGAATATTAGCAAGTCATTTTTTATTAGAAACCGTTTCTCATGATACCATAGAGCCTTATCAAAAGAAACTCATTTTCCAAAACACTCATTCTTCATTGGCCACTGACGCACTCTATGCCAAGACCATCAAAGAAATTCCAAGTCCGGCCTTATTTGTTTATACCTTACCGAATATTGTCATGGGAGAAATAGCGATTCGCTATGGCTTCAAAGGAGAAAATACATTTTTCGTAACACCTGAATTTTCGCCGATGCCTTTATCGTCCTATATCAATACCATAGAAGCACAACTTTTAATCACAGGCTATATCAATTTCGATGGCCAAAATGCCGATGTGATGTTGTGTTTGGTTACGCCCCAAGAATCAAATTTGCCCTTGAATGCTTCGAATTTACAAACTTGTTATTCAAGCCCCGCACTCGCTTCGGAATCACACTAAATTGGTTACCTTTGGCCACTAAATTTCATCACGTTGACATCAATTCATCAACCGGTGTGGATATGTGGTTTAGGTGCCATTTCCTCCATCGGACTTAACGTTCAAGAAAACTTCAATGCCTTATGTGAAGAACGAAGTGGTGTTGGATATCCTGACTTTCTTCACACTGTACATAAAACAGATTTACCGGTTTGCGAAATCAAACTTTCGAATCAAGCCTTAGCCAATATGTGTGGTATGAAAGAGAACCTACCTCGTACAGTTTACCTAAGTGCTATTGCCGCACAAGAAGCTCTCTCGCACGCAACAGCCAACGGTTTAAACTTCGATAATCTCCGCAATGGATTTATTTCAGGCAATACCGTAGGCGGCATGGATACCAGTGAATTTTTCTATACTGACTTTCTCAACGATAAACAATCAGGTCATTTACATGACGTCGTGCATCATGAGTGTGGCAGTATCACCCAACTCGTAGCCGATCATCTTCAAATGAATGATGTCGTGACAACCATTAGCACGGCATGCTCTTCGTCAGCGAATACCATTATGCACGCAACACGACTCATTCGTCACGGTTATTTAGATATCGCTGTGGCCGGCGGTGCGGATGCACTTTGTCGTTTTACCTTAAACGGATTTAATACCCTGATGATATTAGATGCCGAACCTTGTAAACCTTTTGACGAAAACCGAAAAGGATTGAATCTTGGCGAAGCCGCGGCCTATATAGTCTTGGTGAGTAATGCCATCAAAGAAAAATATAAATTAACCCCCATCGCAAAAGTGAGTGGCTTTGCCAATGCAAACGATGCTTTTCACCAAACAGCTTCATCCGCTGAAGGGTTAGGCAATTACAAGGCCATGGAAGAAGCCTTACTCATGAGTGAATTGAGCACGCAAGATATTCATTACATCAATGCGCATGGCACGGGTACCGGCAACAAC
>ERZ795056.3415-NODE-3415-length-17087-cov-5.603335_pt1 | contig 17087 bp, 10 predicted proteins | sample MGYA00375140_ERZ795056 | MGnify/ENA primary metagenome ERZ795056 (study PRJEB30185, sample SAMN05720227) | activated sludge metagenome | isolation source: Anaerobic digester | place: USA | collected 2015-03-09 ... | reverse complement strand
CGGAAACGAGGGCTCCGCGTCCGGCGGGAGCGGTGTCGTTTCAGGAGGTGCGACGGACGCCGCCGAGACCGACAATGACACGCCCACCGGCGACGGCTCCTCCGGCGCCGGCGACGACACCAGCGGCGACCCGCAGGCCACCTGCGAGGCCATCGCGCCCGGTGCCTCGCCCGTGCGCCGCATGACCCGAGTCGAGTACGACAACACCGTGCGCGACCTGCTCGGCGACAAGACCCGCCCGGGCCTCAACTTCCCGGCCGAGGAGGAGTCGCTCGGCTTCAACAACAACGCCGACACCCTCGTCGTCGTGCCCATCCTCGCCGAGCAATATCAGGACGCCGCCGAGAAGCTAGCCGAGACCGCGGTCGCCGAGCACCTCCCGGCCCTGCTCGGCGGCTGCAACCCCGCCTCGCTCGGCGAGGCCACCTGCGCCGAGAAGTTCGTCACCAACTTCGGCGCCTCCGTCTATCGCCGCCCGCTCGTCGCCGAGGAGACCACTGCACTGCTCGCGGTGTTCAACGCCGGCCTCGAGCAGTACGACTTCGAGACCGGCATCCGCCTGGTCCTGACGACCATGCTGCAGTCCCCGGCGTTCCTCTACCGCGTCGAATTCGGCGCACCGATCGACGGCGAGACCGCGGTCCGCAAGGTCGCGCCCTACGAGCTCGCCTCGCGCCTGTCGTTCTTTCTGTGGGGCAGCATGCCCGACGCCGCCCTGTTCAAGGCCGCCGCCGACGGCAAGCTCGAGACCAAGGAGCAGGTCGCCGCCCAGGCCAAGCGTATGCTCGCCGACCCGCGCGCCCGCGACGCGGTCCGCGAGTTCCACGACCAGTGGCTCAAGCTCAAGCACATCGAGGAGGTCCAGAAGGACGCCGACATGTTCCCCGACTTCGACCCCGCCGTGCTCACCCTGCTGCGCACCGAGGCCGAGACCTTCATCGACCACGTGATCTGGGACGGCGAGGGCGACCTCAACACCATGCTGCAGGCGCCCTACACCTTCATGAACGCCGAGCTCGCCAAGTACTACGGCGTCACCGGGCCGATGACCGAGGCCTTCGAGAAGGTCGAGCTCGGACCGGGTCGCGCCTCCGGCTTCCTGACCCAGGGCGGGCTCATGGCCGTGCTCGCCAAGGCCAACCAGACCTCACCGATCCACCGCGGCAAGTTCATCCGCGAGAGCATCCTGTGCCAGTTCATCCCGCCGCCGCCCGACAACGTCGACATCACCCCGCCCGAGGTCGACCCGAGCCTGCCGACCCGCGAGCGCTTCATCGAGCACTCCGCCGACCCGTTCTGCGCCGGCTGCCATCAGCTCATGGACCCGATCGGCTTCGGCTTCGAGCACTTCGACGCCCTCGGTAAATGGCGCGACGTCGAGGCCGGCAAGCCCATCGACGCCACCGGCACCATCCTCAGCGCCAAGGTCATGGGCGACTTCGACGGCGTCGACGGCCTCTCCACGATGCTCGTCGACTCCCCCGAGGTCGAGGCCTGCATGACCCGCCAGTGGTTCCGCTTCGCCTACGGCCGCGGCGAGACCAACGCCGACACCTGCATCCTCGACGAGCTCGGGGCCGAGTTCGCGGCATCCGGACGCAGCATCCCCGACCTGCTGGTCGCCATCACCCAGACCGACGCTTTCATGTATCGCGCCCACGAAGGAGACTCCAAGTGAACAAATCCACCTTATCCCGGCGTAGCGTCCTCCGGGGCGTCGGCGGTGCCTGTGTCGCGCTCCCCCTGCTCGAGATCATGGGCGGCTGGGACGGCCCCGGCGACCTTCCCAAGCGCTTCGTGGTGTTCTGGACCCCGAACGGCACCATCCTCGAGAATTGGCGCCCGACCGGCACACCGCAGAACTACACGATGGGCCCGATCCTCAAGTCGCTCGAGGAGCACAAGTCGGACATCATCGTGCTCGACGGCGTCGACGAGCTCTCCGCCTACGACGGCCCCGGCGACGCCCACCAGAAGGCGACCGGCCAGGGCCTGACCGCCACGGCGCTGCAGGAGGGCGACTTCAAGGGCGCCGACGGCAACTCGGCCGGCTGGGGCAACGGCATCTCGATCGACCAGGCGATCGCCAACGTCGTCGGCGCGGCGACCAAGTTCAAGTCGCTCGAGTTCGGCGTCAACGTCTACGGCGCCAACGTCGGCTCGCGCATCTCCTACACCGGACCGGCCCAGCCGATCCCCCCGGAGAACGATCCGACCGCCGGCTTCAATCGCATGTTCGAGGGCTTCTCCGCCGACCCCGAGGCCGCCAAGCGGCGCATGGCCGAGCGCAAGATCGTGCTCGACGCGGTCGGTGCCGACTATCAGAAGCTGCTGCCGAAGGTCGGCGCCGCCGACCGCATCAAGCTGCAGGCCCACCTCGACGCCGTGCGCGACATCGAGATGCGCCTCGGCTCCGGGGGCGTCATCGGCGGCGCCTGCATGAAGCCCGAGCTCGGCGTGGTCCCCAAGCCGACCGAGATCGCCAACACCCCCGTGATCGGCAAGCTGCAGATGGACCTGCTCGCCATGGCCCTCGCCTGCGACCTCACCCGCGTCGCCTCGATCATGTGGACCAACTCCGCGACCGCCAAGCCGTTCCCGTGGCTCGACATCCCCGAGGGCCACCACGAGCTCGCCCACCGCGGCGACGACGATATGGACGCCCGCGCCAAGCTCACCAAGATCAACACCTGGTACGCCGAGCAGTTCGCCTACCTGGTCGCCAAGCTCAAGGCGATCCCCGAGGGCGATGGCAGCGTCCTCGACAATACGCTGCTCATCTGGGTGAACGAGCACCAGAAGGGCAACAACCACGACCGCGACCAGATCCCCTATGTCATCGCCGGCGGGGCCGGTGGCGCCGTCAAGTCCGGCCGCTGGCTGCAAGTCGACGGCAAGAAGTCCCACAACGACCTCTGGTCCGGCTGCATGAACGCCATGGGCCTCCCGGACAAAACCTTCGGCGACCCCAAGTACTGCACCACCCCGCTCAACCTCGCCTGAGCGCGCCGTCACGATCCCAGACCCACCACGACACGGGGCCGGCCACGCCAACCCCGTGTCGCGCGTTTGTATCGCCAGGAAACGACCCCGCTTGTCGAGCGCCGGACCGCCGGGTACCGTGCCCCCATGCGAGCCCTCTCGAGCGCGTTCCTGGCGAGTCTCGGTCTGCTGATCTGCGGCTGCGCGGGCCCGGCCGACCACAGTGATACCGGCGCGAGCGCCAGCGAGGCGAGCACCGATACGGGCTCGACCACCACCAGCGTCACGACCTCCGCGACCACCAGCGACCCCGGCACGGCCTCGACGCCCGCCACCACCAACGATCCCTCGAGCACCTCGACCGTCGACCCGACCAGCGACCCCACCAGCGCCTCCACGGTCGATCCAACCACCGACACAACCGACACCACCGACACCACCGGCGAGCCGGCCCCGAGCGAGCTCGGCGAGCTGTTGACCCTCGACCTGTACGAGCTGATGTTCCCGCAGCACGATCCGCTGTTCAGCCACGCCGCGCTGATCGCCGCCGCCGCCGAATATCCCGCGTTTGCGAGCGAGGGCAGCGCGGACGAGCGGCTGCGCGAGGTCGCGGCCTTCCTCGCCAACATCGGCCACGAGACCACCGGCGGCTGGGCGGACGCCCCGGGCGGCCCCTATGCGTGGGGTCTGTATTTCACGCAGGAGGTCGGCTGCGAGGGCGGCGGCTGCACCGGTTATTGTGATATCAACAATGTCCAGTATCCCTGCGCCCCGGGCAAGACCTACCACGGGCGCGGCCCGATCCAGCTGAGCTGGAACTACAACTATGGCCAGGCCGGCGACGCGCTCGGTGAGCCGCTGCTGGCCCAGCCCGAGCTCGTGACCACCGACGGCGCGATCGCGTTTCGCACCGGCTTATGGTTCTGGATGACCGCGCAATCGCCCAAGCCCTCGGCGCACGACGTGATGGCCGGGCAGTGGCAGCCGAGCGCCGACGATATGGCGAAGGGTCGCGCGCCCGGCTTCGGCATGACGATCAACATCATCAATGGCGGCCTCGAATGCGGGCAACCGACCAATGCCAAGGTCGAGGATCGGGTCGGCTTCTACAAGCGCTTCACCGACATGCTCGCCGTCGACCCCGGCCCCGCGCTCTACTGCGACGCGATGCAGCCCTACTGACGACCCCATCAGGCGCCGACCGGGCGCCTCGCGCGCCTGCGCGTGATCGCCAGCGCGGCGCCCGGGCGCGCCTCGCATGTACGCGCTGTGCGCCCCCTCTCCCACCGATTTTGCATTCGGCTTGGAACGCCGCGGGCGGGCCGCTTCTATCGACAATGGGTCTCACGCATCGCCACTCCTTCGCGCTCGCGGCCATGATCGCGCTGACACCTGGCCTCGCCGCCGCCGACGACTTCGCCGTCGGCTCGCTGATCGTGCCGATGGACACGACCTTCCAGGACATGGGCATGCTCGAGGCTTACGGCCTGGTCTACGAGCTGCTGCGCCAGAACGTGCCGGTGCGCTGGGTGATCAAGGTCGGCAAGGCCAGCGGCGCCGCCGACTTCACGGCCGCGGGCACCGACCTGCGCAGCGGCGCCGCGGTGCCCTCGCACGACTATCGCGGCGGCCCGTGGGTGATCGACGCCGCCGACGCTGCCGCCGCGATGCCGGTGATCAAGGCCTGGCAGGCCAAGAACCTGGCGACCGCCGTGCACGTCAGCACTGTCGTTTTCTCGGGCGACGTCGCGCGCACCCTGCTGGTCGCCCCGAACATCGCCATGATGGCCGACGGCAACCAGAAGATCGCCCGCAAGTACATGGTCGCCGCCAAGATCCCCGACTCGACCGGCAACCCGCTGTGGCCCGACACCAGCCCCGACATGCTCGACCCCATGGAACTGAGCGGCCCGAGCCCCGACGTCCACACCGACGGCAAGCTCTTCGACGCCGACGCCGACCCGGTATACTGTCAGTTCATGTCGATGCACTGGGCCGTCGGCGACGCCCAGAAGAGCCCCGGCGTGGTCGCCGAGATGCGTGAATTCCTCGGCCACCCGACCCACCTCTATGCCCAGTGTCAGGCCGTCAACGCCTTCGAGAACCTCGCCCCGCACGGCTTCTTCCTGACCACCAAGGGCTTTTTGATCGGCCAGCAGCCCAACGCCTACGACTATTATCAGAGCGACTCGTCCTACGCCCAGCTCGACGGCGCATTCCTGTCGGTCGGCGGCAGCGAGCCGGCATATACCCTGCCCCCGGGCGAGACCTACAAGGGCAGCGACATCGTCATGATCACCCAGAAGGCCACGCCGATCGGGGTCAACGACGTGTGGATGACCGGCTACCTCGACGGCGTCTGTCCGGCCGACAGCGACGGCTGCCTCGGCGCCGGCAAGGTCAGCTACCTCGGCGGCCACGAATACGACGTCGCCCTCCCGATCTCCAAGAACCCCAAGACCCAGGGCGTGCGCCTGTTCCTGAACTCCCTGTTCGAGTCGCCCTGCGCCACCGCGGCCGGCCTCCCCGACATCGAGCTGCTCAAGCAGGCGCCCGCGTATGTCGACACTCCGAGCATCACATTCGACATCACCTATACCAACACCGGGCCGATGACCGCGCTCGAGGCCGTGCTCACCGATACCCTGCCGCCCGGCGTCACCTTCGTGTCCGCCACCGATAACGGCATGTTCGCCGACGGCACCGTCACCTGGCAGCTCGGCAACCTCGGCGAGGGCGAGGGCGGGGCCGTCAGCGTCACCGTCGACCTCGACGCCCACGGCGTTTATGCCAACACCGCCGTGATCTCCTACCGCGCCGGCGTCAACAAGCTGACCGTCGAGTCCGCACCGACCAAGACCGAGTACGGCCCCGAGATGGGCACCGGCAGCGCCGGCACCACGGACAGCACCGGCGGCAGCGCCAGCGCCACGGAGGCCACCGCCACCGACGCCAGCGCCACCGATGCTACCGCCGCGGGCGAGACCGCCAGCACCGTCACCGCCTCGGGCACCGGCGGCAGCGCCAGCGGCACCGGCACGAGCGAGAGCGCCACCGGCACGGCGACGGATTCAAGCGCCACCGCCCCGACCGAGGGCAACGCCAGCGTCACCGACGCGAGCGGCGGGAGCGGCGGGAGCGGAGGCGACAGCGACAGCACCGGCGCGAACACGGACGCGGGCTGCGGCTGTCGCGGACAGAGCGACGCGGGCGGGCTCGGCCTGCTGCTGGGTCTCACGGCGCTGGGTCTTCGTCCGCGGCGTCGGGCGAGCCGCGCCGTATGATGACCGACCGGCGCGCATCAGCGCATTCGCGCATTCACACATACGCGCATCTGCGCATATGCGCGTGCGCGCCGACCTCTTGCGACATTGCTGGCCCCCCGAGGATCAGCGACGATGGCTGCGCGGGATGACGGACGAACGCGACCTCAGCGGCACAGTGCTGGCCAACCGATACCGTGTTCTGACGCGGATCGGCAGCGGCGGCATGGGCACGATCTACGCCGGCGAGCACCTCGAGGTCGGCCGCAAGGTCGCCATCAAGATCCTTCGCCCCGAGATCGGCGCCCGCCCGGCGCTGGTCGAACGCTTCCGCCGCGAGGCCCGCTATATCGCCCGCATCGAGCACGAGCACGTCGTCGAGTGCCTGGACCTCGGCATCACCGATGACGGCCTGATGTTCTACGTGATGGAGTGGCTGCGCGGCGAGGACCTGCAGGTGGTGCTCAAGCGCGAGCGCCGGCTGCCCTGGCCGCGCGCGCGGGCGATCCTCGCCCAGCTGTGTCGCGCGCTCGCGGCGGCCCACGAGCAGGGCGTGGTCCACCGCGACCTCAAGCCCGGCAACCTGTTCCTGATCCGTCGCGCCGACAACCCCGACTTCCTCAAGGTCCTCGACTTCGGCATCGCCAAATTGATGGTACAGGGCGACAACGCCGAGGTCCTGACCCGCCTCGGCGAGGTCATCGGCACCACGCCATACATGGCCCCCGAGCTCGCCGCCGGCGAGGCGATCGATCATCGCATCGACGTCTACGCGGCCGGCGTGATCCTGTTCCAGCTGCTGTCCGGTCGCCTGCCGTTTCGCGGCAAGACCCCGCGCCAGGTGCTGACCGCCATTCTCCAGAGCGAGGCCCCGGCCTTGACCGCCGTCGACCCGCAGCTGGTGGTCTCGCCGGCCCTCGAGGCGGTGCTGCGTCGCGCCATGCACCGCGACCTCGAGTCACGATTCCCCGACATGGCCGCGCTGCACGACGCGCTGCTCGAGCTGCCCGACGACGCCTGCGTGCGCATCGACAGCGACACCCCGGGGACGGACCCTTCCGCGAGCGAGTGGGCGATGGCCGCCTCGTTGATCGATCCCGCCGTCGGCACCCCGCAAGGCGATTCCGACGGCGGCGTCGCCCGCCCCACCGCGATGACGCGGATCTCCGGCCCGCACGTCGCCGCCACCGAGCCCGAGTCGCCCGCCCCGGCGCCGCCCCGACGGGCCCGTCGCGGGCTCCTGGCGGGCCTCGGCGCGCTCACGGTCACGGCCGGGCTCGCACTCGCGGCGCTCCAGCTCGGGCTGCTCCCGGTCGACCGCAGCGAATCACTCGCCGCCGCCGAGCCGCTCGTCGCGGCCACACCGAACATCACCCCCGAGGCCCCCGCGATCGTGTCGGTCGTTACCGTCGAGGAGGCCGTCGCCCCGCAAACATCGCCCCCGCTCGCGGACGCAGCATCGGCCGATGCGAAGCCCCGCGCTGCCGACGGCGAGCCCCGCAATCGCCGCGGCGAGGGCCGCACCGACTTCGACGAGGTCATGCAGCGTGCCAGCACACGCGTGCGCGTCTGCCTCGCGCAGGCCGGCCTCAAGACCGGCACCAGGGTCCGCTTCGACATCGCCGTCGAGGCGAAGACCGGACGCATCTCCGCGGCCAATCCTCGTGACCCGCACCGCGAGCGCGCGGGCCTCGGCGCCTGCGTCGTCGAGGCCACTCGCGGCGCGACCGTACGCCCGCCGCCTGCCAACGAGTGGCGCCGCTCCTACGAGTTCACGAGCTGAGGCATCAAGATGCGCGTCGCGTGGTGATGCACGCGATACACCGCGCGCTCGACCTCACCGACTTCTCCGTCGACGTTGACGAAGGTCGGCGTCGCGAACTCGAAGCTCAGGCCGCGCGCCCGAAAGCCGATCACCCGCTCGTCCTCGAGGTGCGCGCCGCGACCCATCTTGAGCAGCAGCGCCGCCAGCCCGGACGTCGACACGTCGCGCACGAAGAACACGTCGAGCAGCCCGTCCGACAGGCTCGCCTCCGGTGCCAGCGGCCGTCCGCCGCCGACCGTCATGCCGTTGCACACCGCGAACAGCGACAGCTCGCCCTCCCACTCGAGCGCCCCGAACTCGGTGTCCGCGACCAGCCGCGCGCTCGTCGGCGTGTGTTGCAGCAGCACGCTCGCGCCGGCCAGCACGTAGGCCAGCCGCTTCGCCACCGACTTGAGCTCGCTGCTGGTCGCGTCCGACACCGCGCCGAAGTAACCACCGCACGAGGCGTTGGCGAACCATTGTCCGTTCATCTCGCCGAGGTCGAGCGGCGCCGGGCGAGCCGTCGCCAGCGCGGCGATCGCCGCCTCGAGCCCCGGCGGCATGCCGAGAAACGTCGCGAGATCGTTGCCCGTGCCGGCAGGAAGGATTCCCAGAGTCACCCGCCCCAGCGCCTGCGCGCGCGCCAGTCCGTGCACACACAACTGCACCGAGCCATCACCGCCCGCCACCAGCACGCGTTTAAAACCATCGTCGCGTCCGATCGCCTCGGCCGCCGCCAGCATCTCCTCCCCCGTCTCGCTCGCGCGCAGCTCGACCTCGCAGCCGAGGGCCTCCGCGAGGCGCCCGGGCAGATCCAGGAAGGCATCGACGGAACCACCGCCGGCGTTGGGATTGGTCAACAAGGCTGTGCGCACCGGACCAGGGTAACGCCCATGCGCCCGCGTCGGCATATACCGGGACCCTGCCCGGGCCTGCAGCAGGCGACGTCGCCTGCACGGCGCCGACGGTCCCGGCACGCGCAGCTCGCGGACCCGCGATCACCGGCGATGCAAAGCGCGTGAGCGCTGCATCGCGTACTCGACGCCGCTGCGCAGGCTGCCGAGCGTGACGAGGCCGCGCAGATCCACCTCGAGCTCGACGAGCACGCTGGCGAGCTCGGCGTTGATGCCGGTGAGGATCGACTCGGCCCCGAGCATGTGCGCCGCGCGGGCCGCCTGCATCAGCCCCTGGGCGGCGCGGCTGTCGACCATGCGCACCCCCGTGAGATCGAGGATCACGATGCGCGCCCGCTGCTGGACCACGCCCGCGAGCAGCGTCTCCATGATCAGCTGGGCCCGCGCCGCGTCGATGGCACCGATCAACGGCATCGCCAGCACGCCCTCGAACAGCGGCAGCAGCGGCGTCGACAGCTCCTCGATCACCTGATCTTGCAGCGCCGTGCGCTCGGCCTCGGCGCGGCGCAGCGTGGTGATGTCGTTGACGAGCCCGCAGACCGCGAACACCCGGCCCGCCTCGTCCTGCAGCGGGAACTTGAGCGACCAGTAGCTGCGGTCGCTGTCGGGTCCGACGCCGCGGTCCTCGCGGGCGCGCAGCGCTCCGGCGGCGACGATCTCCGCGTCATGGCGGCGCAGGCTCTCGGCGATCGCCGGCATGAACAGGTCCGCGTCGCCCTGGCCGATCACCTCCTCCACCGAGCGCCCGATGCTGCGCGCGAACTCATGATTCGCGTACACATAACGGCCATCGGGCCCCTTGGCGAAGATCCCCAGCGGCGAGTGGTCGGCCAGCGCCTGCATCAATTGCTCGCGCTGGCGCTGGGCGTCCTCCGCGGCCAGCTCGCGGACCTCGCAATAGACCCGGTCGAGCGCGCCGTGCTCGTCGCGGACCACGATCGCATGCCAGTGGCACATGATCCCCGTCCCGTCGCGACGCAGGTTGTGGCGGCGCGGCGCCGCCTCGCCGGCGACCAGCGCCGCGAACCAGGCCTCCGCCTGCGCCGGGTCGGCCAGCAGCGGCCCGAGCCCCTGCCCGACGATCTCCTGCGCGGCCCAGCCGAACACCCGCTGCGCCGCCGGGTTCCAGTCGACGATCCTTCCCTGCGCGTCGAGCTCCAGCGTCGCCAGCGATGAGCCGGCCCGCAGTTGCAACTCACGTCGCAGGCGACGCGAGGATTCGCCGGGGACGTCCTTCACGCCATCACATTAGCCAATTCCTCGCGCCCTCACAGCACCGGGTCGCAGTTTCCGGGTGGGCACGAGCGAGCCCGGTGGTTCGCGGTCCGGATGCACACCGGGGGCGGCAAACCTCACCGGACATACCGGCCCGAAACACGGTTCGACGGCCATTGTTCAATTGGGGACCAGCGGTTCGCAAGTGAACTCGACCTCGATCTCGACGTCCTTGTCGTTTTGCAGGGCGGCGCAGGCCTCGGGGCACAGGATCACCTTGCCGGCATCGACATAGAAGGCCATGGGCGCGCACATCTCGAGGCCCGGGACCTGGTCATACATGACGGGCTGCATCTGGCCCGCGGGGGTGACGGTGACGACCACGGATTCCTCGTCGAGGATCTTGCCCTCGGGCGCCGCCGGGACCACGAAGTCGCAGGCGATCTTCGCCCCCGCGACCACGTTCTGGGCGATGCCCTCGAAGATCTGGTCGTACTTGGTCGTGTCGCACAGCGGGAACCGCCACGCGTTGGTCTGGCTGCTGAGCGCCTGATAACCGAGCCCGCTGTTGACCGCCGTCTGGCACTTCGCGGACATCAGCGGGTCCATCGGCGTGTACGGGGCATCCGGCGGCTGATTGAAGGCCATGCCGACGATGCTGTACCAGAGGTAGTTGCGCGCCTCGAGCGTGCCGTAGTGCAGCGGCGACTGGGCCAGCAGCGCGGCGTCGACGGCCGTCGCCGCCGCGACCGCCTGCATGCCCTTGTTCTTGTCGTCGTAGGTCTTGCCGGCGTACGAGCAGGCCATCTGGTCGTCGGTGATCACCAGGAACACCTTGAGAGCGTCCTTGCGCAGCCAATTCTGAAAGCCCCCGGGTGCCAGGCCGAACTGGTCCTTGTCGACGCCGTCGAAGGTCGACAGCGCCCTGCAGGCCGCGTTCACGCTCGATATCGGCGTACTATAGTGATAAAATTTGCCCGGGTTATTGATCGGCTGCTCGGGTGGTTCGAGGCAGCCGCCGGGCGGGATGCCGCCGAGCGGCGCCTCGATGCACACCTTGTACGCCGAGTTCTTGCCGAACGCCGACACCATGATCACTCGATAGTCGAGGCCGCTGGCCGCCAGGATGTCGGCGAAGTTATTGTTGATGTTGCTCTCGACCCCGGCGATCTCGGCCGACATGCTGCCCGAGTTGTCGATCAGCACGACGATGTCGACCGGCTTGTTCGTGATCTGCGCCTCGGCCGTCTGCGTGCCGCACGCCGAGGGCAGCACCTTGCACAGCGGCGAACAGCCGCTGTCGGGCCCGTTCAGGCCGCCGAGGTCGCACTCCTCCGGCAGCTCGCTCACGCCGTCGCCGCAATGATTGATCGTGCAATCCGCGTAACAGGGCTGGTCCGGCCCGTTCTGTTCGGCGTTGTCGCACTCCTCGCCCGGGTCCAGCGCCCCGTCGCCGCAGCTCACGGGCACGCCCGCGGTGCCGTCCACGCCGGTCGCGTCCGCCGTACCGGAGATATCCGTCATTCCCGACACGCCTGTCATATCCGTCCCGGCGGTGACACCGGTCGTTCCTGTGATGCCTGTCGCATCGGCCATCGTCCCATCGACCGGCGTGGTCGTCGCATTGTCGCCGCCGGTCGTGGCGCTCGAGCCGGTCGCGCCCGCGGTCACGCCCTCGGTGCCCGGGCCCGGTCCAGCGCTGTCCGTGGGCCCCGAGGTCGGCAATTCGGAGGTGCCAAACCCGGAGATCGTGGCGGTGGCGACCGCCAGGCCGCTCGCCGACCCATCGCCATCACCGCCGCTGTTGCACGCCCCGACGATCGCGCACGCACTGGTACAAACAATCAATCTGCGCATTGACATTCTCACCTCGTGTCCCGGGGCGTAGCACGGGCAGTGGATAGGCGAGCGTCCGGGAGCGCCCCGGCGGTGGGACGAGGTTACTCCGATCGATATGACCATACACCGCCATACCTGCGCTGCGCTGCGCGGCAGGCGCGACCGCGAATCAAACAATACCCGCGGCTGCGATGCGCCTCGGCGCGTGCCCCGGCGGATATGCTAGTAGTTTCCCGCGCGGGCCGTGGCGCCCCGGTCATGTCACGGACGCGGAACGGGGCCGCCTTGCGGCAGCCCCGTCATCCTCTACACCCGCCAGGTGCCGCTCAGTTGGGGACCAGCGGCTCGCAGGTGAACTCGACCTCGACCTCGGCGTCCTTGTCGGCTTGCAGCGCGGCGCAGGCCTCGGGGCACAGGATCACCTTGTCGCCGTCGACATAGAAGGCCATCGGCGTGCACATGTCCAGGCTCGGGACCTGATCGTAGATGATGGGGTTCATCTGGCCAAACGGGGTGACGTTGACGACCACCGACTCCTTGTCGAGGGTCTTGCCCTCGGGCGGCGGGGGGATCACGAAGTCGCAGGCGATCTTCGACTCCGCGGCCACGTTCTTGGCGATGCCGTTGAAGATCTCGTTGTACTTGGTCGTGTCGCACAGCGGGAAGCGCCACGCGTTGGTCAGGTTGCTGAGCGCCTGATAGCCGAGCCCGCCGTTGACCCCGGACGGGCACTTGGCGGTGACCAGCGGGTCCTTCAGCGTGTACGGGCTCTCCGGCGGCACGTTGTAGGCCATACCGACGATGCTGTACCAGAGGTAATTGCGCTCCGCGAGCGTCCCGTAGTGCAGCGGCGACTTGGCCAGCAGGGCGGCGTCGAAGGCCGCGGACGCGGTGCCGGCCGCCACCACCGTGTTGCCGTCGTTGTAGGACTTGCCGGCGTACGAGCAATTCATGCGGTCGTCGGTGATCACCAGGAACACCTTGAGCGCGTCCGCACGCAGCCAGGTCTGCCAGCCCGTCGGCGCCACGGCGAACTGGTCCTTGTCGACGCCGTCGAAGGTCGACAGCGACTTGCAGGCCGCGTTCACGCTCGAGATGGTCGCGCTATAGTGATAGAACTTGCCCGGGTTGTCGACCGGCTTGGCCGGCGGGTTGGCGCAGCCGCCCGGCGCGATGCCGCCGAGCGGCGCCTCGATGCACACTTTGTTGGCCGAGTTCTTGCCGTAGGCCGACACCATGATCACGCGGTAATCGAGGCCGCTGGTCTCCAGGATGTCCGCGAAGTTCTTGTTGATGTTGCTCTCGACGCCCTTGATCTCGGCGGACATGCTGCCCGAGTTGTCGATCAGGATCACGATGTCGACCGGCTTGATCGTAATCTCCGCCTCGGCCTTCTGCGTACCGCAGGCCGAGGGCAGGAGCTTGCACTGCGGCGAGCAGCCGCTGTCGGGCCCGTTGTTCGCCCCGAGGTCGCACTCCTCCGGCGGCTCGTTCACGCCGTCGCCGCAGGTGTTCAGCTGACAGTTGGCGTAGCAGGGCTGATCGGGGCCGTTCTGCGCCCCGTCGTCGCACTCCTCGCCTGGATCGATCTGACCGTCGCCGCAGTTCGCGGGCACCCCCGTCGTGGTGCTCGCGCCGGTCGTACCGGTCGTGCTGGTCATGCTGGTCATGCCGGTCATGCCGGTCATGCCGGTCGTGCCGGTCATGCCCACAGTCTCATCGACCGGCATCGTCGTCGTGCCATCGGTGGCCGTGCTGGTCGGGCTCGAGGTCCCGGTCCCGGTCGCCGTCGCGGTGCCGGCGTCCTCGGTCACGCCCTCCGACGCGCTCGCGGTCGACGACGACGACGTGCCAGTCCCGGAGATCGTCGCGGTCACGGTCGCCGTCGCCGTCCCCGAGACCGACTCCTGGCGATCACCACCGTCGCCGCACGCCCCGACGATCAAACAAGCACCGGCACCCAGAAACAAACCGCGCATTGACATCCCCACCTCCCAGACCTCACGCCACCCTAACACGGACAGGGGCCCGAATGCGCGGGGCGGCGGCCCCGAATAGGGACAGTTTTTTCCTGATCGATGCGCCGCCCCGCGCTTTCCTGCGCACTCCTGGCGGTTACTGTGCCGCTATCCACCGACCTCGGCGGCCGATCCGCGCGGGGATCGTACGAGTATATCCCGCGCGGGCATCGGCCTGGCAGCCCGTCAGCCGTCGGGCTCAGGTCGCCGCGGCCGCGGGCTCGCGCAGGCTGACGGGGCCGAGGTAGTCGCGCTTACCGAGGGTCACGCCGCGGTGGCGCAGGAGCGCGTAGGTGTGCGTGATATGGAAGAAGAAGTTGGGGACCGCGTGCTCGAGGAAGTAGTCCGCGCCGGTCATCCACTTGCCTTCCCAGCGCGGCTGGGTGACCGCGCGGGTGGCCGCTCCGGCGAAGGCGTCGGCGGGCAGGCTCTCGAGGTAGGCGACGACCCCGCGGATGCGGGTCCGCAGGTCCTCGAGGGTCGTCTCGGCGTCGGCCTGCTTGGGGGCCTCGATGCCGGTGAGGCGGGCCGCCGCGAGCTTCGCCGTATCACCGGCGATGACGACCTGGCGAGCGAACGCGAACTGGTCGGGCGCGAGGCGCAGCTCGAGCAGCTCGTCCGGGTTGAAGGAGTTGGCCTGCGCGAAGGCTGCGCCGGCCGCGAGCCAGCCATCGAGCTGGACGAGCATCTTCTTCATCTGGCCGAAAAATTCCTGGTACATGCGCGCACCCTACACCCGTTCCCGCCGCACATGACCGCCGGCCCCCGAACAATTACCGGCTGAAAAACCCGAGGGTCACAAACGAAGGAAGGACCCGGGCGCTCATACCCCGAAGCAAGCAGCGTCGACGGGCCCGGCCCCGTCCGCCAGCGCTCGGTCACAGTACCGACGCAAGACCTCCGCACACGCCACACTCGTGGGCCGGTGTAGTTGCACGGGAGGGTCGAGGATGAAGCGGGCTCGCCCGCTTCATCCTCGACTCGGCCAACCCGGCACCCCCGCCATCGAACCGCGCCAGAGCCGGCCTACGCGCGTTCCACGGACTTTCCGTGCGAGGTCTGGTGCACGCGATGGACGCGAATCCGCAGCGCTGGTGTGAGCGAAGCGAAGCACCAGCGCGAGGACTGAGTGTCCATCGCGTGCACCAGACCTCGTAAGGCAAACTCCGGCAGTACGCCCGCAAGCGCACAGCCCGAGCACGGTCAAGCGCACAGCCCGAGCACGGTCAAGCGCACAGCCCAAACAGGCTCAAGCCCAAGCCACAACGACCTGCCGAGCCCCATGATAAGGCAGCCGCCCATGCGACACCGAATAATTATCAATGACCACCATATCCCCCGCCTGCCACGGCTCCGCGATCATATGCTTCCAGATCGTATCCCGCACCGCCTCGAGGTCCCCATCCGCGATCTCCCGCCCGTCCCGATGCGTGCAATGCAGGGCCATATCATCGCTGGCGCTGAACCGCCGCTTGGCCGCGACCGCCGCCTGGGCGAAGCGCCACAGCGCCAGCGTACGCAGCTCACCGGTGCGCGCATAGATCCGTCGCAGCTCGCCCGGAGCCGCCGACAGATGAAACACCTGTGAATGATTGAACCACACTGGCACGCCCGTTTCCGGGTGGGCCCGCAGCGCCTCATGCTCGCTGATCAATCGCAGGCGGTCCCCGGGCCCCCAATGCAGATCCGTGAACACGCCCTCCGCCGCGCACTTCGCCTCGACGACGGCGCGGTCGGTGGTCTGAAAGATCTCGTCCCAGCGCTTGAGCTGCCACAGGTCGAAGCGCCCGGCGCCCGAGGGACCGCCATAGTTGCGGATGATGCGGACGCCGCCCTTTTCAAAGCGCCCGCGCACCGCGGGGTCCAGGTCCGCCGCCACCTGGCGCATATCCACCAGCGGCGTCTCGCCGCCGCGCCGCGCCGCCACCAGGCACGCGAACATCAGCCGCCGCGGCGGCTCTTTAATAAAAGTCATCTCGCAGTGTTGCGGGATCGGGTAATACGGCGGCAGCTCGCTCGCCGAGAACACGTAGGGCGTCAGGGCGTCGCGCGGAGAAGTGCCCAGATATTCGTTCTTGAGCTCCGGCTCGACCGCGCGGGCCGCCACCTCGAATTGGGCCGGGGTCGTCAGACCGAAGCCACGCAGCAGGGCGGCGCCGCGGGTCGCCAGCTGGTCGCCGAGCCAGCCGCGATTGTGGTCGATGAACTCGAGCAGCGCCGCGGGAGGCGGGCTCGAGCCCTGGGGGCCGCGCCTGGTCGCCACGGGGAGGGTGTCGCCGGCCGGACTGCGGATCGCGGAGAAGTCGCTGAGGGTGCTCATGTCGCCACGAGCACGGTAACACTTCGCTCAGCCGCCGCGCAGCTCGAGCCACAGCTTGTCGACGAGGCTCTCGGTCTGGCCGAACCAGTGCTCGGACAGGTAGAGCTTGTTCAGAAGCTCGGGGGGCGGGTAGATGGCGGGGTCGTCCTTGTCGGTGACGAGGCCGCGGTCGAGGGCGGCCTGGTTGGGGGTGGCGAAGCGCAGGAAGTTCGCGTTGAGGGCGGCGATCTCCGGGTCGAGCAGGAACTCGATGAAGCGGACGGCCAGCGCGCTGTGTGCCGACGCGGACGGGACCGCGACGTAGTCGACCCACAGCGCCGCGCCCTCCTGCGGGATCACGTAGCGCAGGCTCGGCTTCTCTTTTTGGGCCCGCATCAGGTCGCCGCTGTCGATCTGGGCGATGTGGGTCTCGCCGGTGACCAGCGCGCGGGCGGGGTTGCTGTCATAGGCGCGAAGGATCTTCTTCTGCTCGGTGAGCATCGGGAAGATCTTGCTCTGGATCAGCGGCTTGTCGTTGCTGTTGATGTCGAGGCCCGCGGCGAGCAGCGCCTGGTCAAAGACATCGCCCTTGCTGTCGATCACGCTGATGCGTCCGGCGTGGGCGACATCGAACAGCGCCTTCCAGCTGGTCGGCGCCGGCGAGACCTTCTCGCTGTCGTAGCCGATCCCGGTCGTGCCCCACAGATCGGAAGAGCACACGTCTGAACTCCAGTCACCGCTTAACATCTCGTA
>ERZ795056.3408-NODE-3408-length-17107-cov-5.193936_pt1 | contig 17107 bp, 11 predicted proteins | sample MGYA00375140_ERZ795056 | MGnify/ENA primary metagenome ERZ795056 (study PRJEB30185, sample SAMN05720227) | activated sludge metagenome | isolation source: Anaerobic digester | place: USA | collected 2015-03-09 ... | reverse complement strand
GATGGCCGGCGACAAGATCTCCGACCTCAAGGAAGGCTCGGACATCTACGACGTGATCGTGCAGATGCCCGACGATCTGCGCACGCAGGTCGAGGGCCTCGCCAACCTCAAGGTCCGCTCCACCACCGGTCAGCTCGTCGACCTCGCCAGCCTCGTGCGCGTCGAGCGGGACTTCGGCCCCAGTGAGATCGAGCGCCAGAACCGGCTGCGTCAGGTCGTCGTGCTCGCCAACGTCCGCGACATCGCCCTCGGCGACGCCCAGAAGATCGTCGAGGACGTCGCCGAGAAGGTCGTGCCGGCGCACCTCACCACCAGCTTCATGGGCAACGCCGAGACCATGCAGGAGTCGTTCGTCGCCATGCTCCTGGCGCTCGGCCTCGCCATCGTGCTGGTCTACATGATCCTCGCGGCCCAGTTCGACAGCCTGATCCAGCCGATCGTCATCATGATCTCGCTGCCGCTCTCGGTCATCGGCGCCTTCGGCGGCATCTACCTCGCCGGCATGACCCTCAACATCTTCTCGTTCATCGGCCTCATCATGCTGATGGGCCTGGTGACCAAGACGGCGATCTTGCTGGTCGACTTCGCCAACACCCAGCGGGCCGAGGGCATGATCGTCACCGAGGCGCTGGCCAAGGCCGGCCAGGTCCGCCTGCGTCCGATCATCATGACCGCACTGGCCACCATCTTCGGCATGGTCCCGGTCGCGCTCGCCCTCGGCGAGGGCGGTGAGGCCCGCGCACCGATGGCCGTCATCGTCATCGGCGGCATGATCACCTCCACGGTGCTCACCCTCGTCGTCGTGCCCGTCGCCTACCTGCTCTTCGACCGCCTCGTCACCGGCCGCTCGATGCGCTGGGTCTCCCACAAGTTCTTCGGCATCGACCCCGATGCCGCGCCCGAGTCGCTCGACGACCCGCTGCCCGCACATGTCATGTCCGCGCATTCTGGACATGTCTCTTCGGACAGCCAGCCCTTCGCCTCGGACGAGTTCCCCATCGACACCGACATCGTCATCCCGTCGATCGTCAAGCCCGTCAAGCCCGGCGCCCGCTCATGACAAGCACAACCCTGCTCCTCGCCGCCCTGCTGGCCGCGGCACCCTCGTCGCGCCCGCTCGCCCCGACACCGGGCCCGGACCCGACCCCGTCTGACGCACCCACGACTCCACCCGCACCACGTGTCCGCCCCGCGCTGGTCGAGCAGCAGAACGCCGCCGAGTTCGAGGCCACGCTGCGCGCCAGCCCGCTCGGCAAGGGCATCGCCCCGGTCAGCGGCGGCCTGACCGGCGAGCAAGTGGCCGAGCGCACCGTCGCCGCGGCCCCGACGATCGGCATCAAGCAGATGGCGATCGAGCGCGCCGCGGCGCAGGTCGACCAGACCCTGGTGCGCTTCCTGCCGCAGCTCAGCGGCAAGGCCGGCTACACCCGGCTGCCGAAGGCAGCGATCAACTTCGGCAGCGGCTCGAGCGTCGGCGCCGTCAATGGACCCACCGACGGCCAGCCCTTCGCGCCCGTCACCGTCGGCCCGTGCCCGGGCGGCGTCGGCCAGTGCGTGCTCGACCCCGGAGGTTTGCCCGTCGGCGTCACGCCGCCGCTCAAGATCCAGATCCCGCTCAACTCGTTCTCGCTGTCGGCCCAGCTGTCGGTCCCGATCTCCGACTACATCCTCTCGCTGTCGCCCGCGCGCAAGGGCCCGATCGCCGCCCGCGAGTCGGCCGAGTTCGCCCGCGACGCCGAGCGCATCAAGGTCGAGACCGACGCCCGCCTCGCCTACTTCAACTGGCTGCGGGCCGTCACCGCCCTGATCGTCATCGAGGACGCGCTGACCCGCAGCGAGGCGCGCCTCGCCGACGTACAGAACCTGTTCGACGCCGGCGCCGCGACCCGCTCCGACGTGCTGCGCGTCGACGCCCTGGTGTCCTCGCAGCAAGCCGCCATCAACGACACCCGCGCCCTGCGCAACGTGCTCGAGCAGTCGCTCGCCGTGATGATGAACGAGCCGGTCAAGGCCTACGAGGTCGGCGAGGACCTGCTCGCGCCGCCGGCGGACCTCGGCGACCTGCCGACGCTCGACCAGATGGTCGACGAGGCGCTGCAGAGCCGCCTCGAGCTGCGCTCGCTGAACCGGGCGATCGACGGCTTCGAGGAGGGCATCAAGGCGACGCGGGCCTCGTACTACCCGCGCCTGGACGCCTTCGCCGAGGCCACCTACGCCAACCCCAACCAGCGCTTCTTCCCGCTGGCCTCGATCTGGCGCGCGTCATGGTCGGCCGGCGTGCAGCTCACCTACTCGATCAACCAGAGCCTGATGACGAAGGCCAACGTGCGCGCCCTCAAGGCCGACAAGCGCGAGCTGATCCTTCAGGCCGAGCTGATGCGCCGCGGCATCAAGATGGAGGTCGTGCAGGCCTACACCGACCGCATCCGCGCGACCCAGGCGATCGAGCTCAACACCCGCAGCCTCGCCGCCTCCGCCGAGGCCTACCGCGTCGCCAGCGAGAACTACAAGGCCGGCGCCGCGACCACCAACGACATCATCGACGCCGAGGGCGAGCAGATCCAGGCCGGCCTGCGCACCATCAACGCCCACATCGACCTGCGCGTCGCCAACGCCCGCCTGCTCTACGCCAGCGGCCGCCGCAACCCGAGCAGCAAACAAGCGACCCGCAAGTGATCACGCGTCCCGACGATCGACCGCGTCGGCCGCTGGCCAACGCGTGATCGATCGTCGCCGTCGTGCTCAGCGGCTCGCGTGCCGGCTGCGCATGTCCAGGGCCAGCGCCGGCGGCAGATGCCCCGAGCGCTGGAACTCGCGCATGTGCAAGATCGGCAGCTCACCGAGCTCGGCGATCGTCTTGCCCGCGATCGGCTCGCGGTAGATCTTCGGGGCGTGATTCGCCAGCGCGGCGGGTGAGGCCACCTTCGCCAGCACGTCCATCAGCGCGTCGAGCGAGTTCATCTTCATGTATGGACAGGTCGCGCAGCCGCCCGCGGTCGAGCAGCCCTCGCCGCCCGCGACGCCCGGCACCAGCGGCAGCTCGGCGTCGCCGGTCGCCAGCACGGCGCCCTCGGCCACCGGGAACACGATCTCGACGGTCACCTGCGGGTGCGCGTGCAGCTGGCCGCGCACCGCGTGCACGATCGAGGTGATCATGCCGGCCTCGGTGCCGAGCACGAACTGCAGGTGCGCCGGCCCGCCGCGCTTGCCCGCCGCCTGCACCTCGCGGGTGATGTGACCGAGGATGTCGGAGGTCGAGCCGACCACGCCGCGGCCATGTCGCTGGGCCTCGAGCGCCAGCGCGAACATCTCGCCGGGGACCTCGAGGTGGGCGGTGATGTGGGCCTCGGGGTAGTCGCGACGCACGCGCTCGACGACCTCGCCGCCGAACATGTGATGCACGATGCAGTTGCCCTGCTCGAAGTAATGGAAGCGCGGCAGCAGGGCGGCGATGCTGGCCCGATCGTGGCGCGGATGGACCGCGGCGATCGCCGCGTCGTCGAGGCCGGCGAGGCTCTCGAACAACACGCGCAGATTGTGGCCCATGTACGTGTCGGGCCCGAACCACACATTCGCGTCGGGCTGCTCGGCGAAGGTCTCGAGCACCGTCTGGATCACGTTCGACGAGGTGCAGGTGATCGTCGGCACGATCGACTGCGCCAGCGCCTTGGTGCGCAGGCTCGTGTTGATGTACACGACGTGCAGCGCGTTGGGCGTCTGCGCGGCCTTGTGCAGGTACGCCGCATAGGCCGGGGCCTCGGCCGCGGCCGCGAGCGAACAGCCGATCGGCTCGGCAGCGACGCGATACACCGGCACCGCCGCGAAGCCGCTCGAGTCGAGCACCGCGCGAACGTTCTCCGACATGAAGTCGACCCCGAGCACGACGATCGAGCGCGCCCCCGCCTGGGCCATCGCCACCGCCCGGTCGGCCATCACCAGCGAGTCCGAGACGTGCAGCCGCGACCACTTCGTCGCCAGCAACGCGCCCTGCAGCTCGGCATCCATGTAGAAGTGCGCGACGACCCCCACCTCACCGGCCTGCAGCAGCGCCCGCAGGCGCGCCACGGTGGCGGGATCGGGGTCGAGGAAGGCGGCCTGGGCCTCGGCGAAGGCGCCCTGGGCGGCGACGCCGTCGGCGCGCAGGAGGAGCGAGGGGAACGGCTGAGACATCGGCGCACGATGCTAGCCAATCTCCCCGGCCCTCGCCATGAACGATGAATGCCGGGACCACGAACCGTGCACCACCCGGGCGCGCCGACGAGCCTCTATCGTGCCAGCGACCGTCCATGCGACCCTCGGGCCATGAACGGCCTCCGCGCTCCCCTCGCCCGCCTCACCGGCATCGCCCGCATCGCCCTGCTGGTCGCCCTGCCCGCCTGCGCCTCGCACTCGCCCGGCGCGAGCGACCGCGGCAAGGTGTGTACGGAGATCGGCTGCATGAACGGCCTGCACGTGAACCTCAGCAAGGTGACGCCGTGGACCGCCGGCAACTACAGCTTCGCCTTCGAGCTCGACGGCGCCGCGGTGACCTGCACCGGCGCGCTGCCGCTGCCGGCCTGCGACAAGGGCCCGGCGATGCGCTGCGACGTCGAGGGCAAGGTCCAGATCGGCGAGTCGGGCTGCGCCCTGCCGGCCGAGAGCCAGAGCTTCGCCGACATCCGCATCGAGGGCGCGCCCGCGAAGGTGAAGCTGACGATCAAGCGCGAGGACCAGCCACTGCACAGCGGCGAGCTCACGCCGACCTACAAGACCTCGCGCCCCAACGGCCCCGACTGCGAGCCCGAGTGTCACGGCGCCAACGCCGAGATGGCGCTACCCTGAGCCGTTAAAAACCGAGAGAGCCCGCTCGCTCGCGCGAGGGGCTCTCTGATTCAACGGGTCAACGAGGACCGTCGCTTCAGGCGGCGGTCTTGCCGTTGATGTGCTTGATGATCTCGTCGCCGAACTCGGAGCACTTCACCTCGCGCGCGCCCTCCATCATGCGGGCGAAGTCGTAGGTGACGGTCTTGGCCGTGATCGAGTCCTCGATGCCCTTGATGATCAGGTCGGCGGCCTCGTTCCAGCCGAGGTAGCGGAACATCATCTCGCCGGAGAGGATGACCGAGCCGGGGTTGACCTTGTCCAGGTTGGCGTACTTCGGCGCGGTCCCGTGGGTGGCCTCGAAGATCGCGTGGCCCGAGTCGTAGTTGATGTTGCCGCCCGGAGCGATGCCGATGCCGCCGACGCAGGCCGCCAGCGCGTCCGAGATGTAGTCGCCGTTGAGGTTCAAGGTGGCGATCACCGAGTACTCCTTCGGGCGGGTCAGGATCTGCTGCAGGAACGCGTCGGCGATCGCGTCCTTCACGACCACGCGGTGACCGTTCTTCTCGAACACCTGCCACGGGCCGCCGTCGAGGTCGGTCGCGCCGTAGGCCGACTTGGCGAGCGCGTAGCCCCAGTCACGGAAGGCGCCCTCCGTGAACTTCATGATGTTGCCCTTGTGGACCAGGGTCAGGCTCGGCAGCTTGTTGGCGATCGTGTACTCGAGCGCCGCGCGGACCAGCCGCTCGGTGCCCTCCTGCGACACCGGCTTGATGCCGAAGCCCGCGCTGTTCGGGAAGCGCACCTTCGTGAACGGCTTCGGGAAGTTGTCGCGCAGCAGCTCCATGAACTTGATGCCGTCCGGGGTGCCCGCGGCGAACTCGATGCCGGCGTAGATGTCCTCGGTGTTCTCGCGGAAGATCACCATGTTGGTGTCTTGCGGGCGCTTGATGGGGCTCGGCACGCCCTCGAACCAGCGGACCGGACGCAGGCACACGTACAGGTCGAGCTCCTGGCGCAGCGCGACGTTGAGGCTGCGGATGCCGCCGCCGACCGGCGTCGTCAGCGGGCCCTTGATGCCGACCAGCAGCTCGCGGAACACCGTGAGAGTCTCCGGGGGCAGCCAGCTGCCGGTCTTCTCGAAGGCCTTCTCGCCGGCCAGCACCTCTTTCCACTCGATCTTGCGCGCGCCGCCGTAGGCCTTCTCGACCGCGGCATCGAAGACGCGGACCGAGGCCGCCCAGATGTCGGGGCCGATCCCGTCGCCCTCGATGAAGGGAATGATGGGGTGGGTGGGGACGCTGAGCCCCGACGAGGTCATCTTGATCGCTTGAGCCATCGGCCGCCGATATACCACAGCGCGCGCGGCCTCTGCCGCGAGCCCGCACGCGCCCCGGGCCCCGCGTTCGTGAGCCCCCGCGCACCCGCAGCGGCGGATCCAACAGGGCCGCGAACAGGTCCTGAAACGCGGCTGCAACGGGCCCGAAAAGCGGGCCCGCTCAGCGTTTCACTCGGAGCCTCGCGGACCTCACTCGCCCGCGGGCTGGGCCACCGTCTCGGCGCTCGCGCCCGCGGCGATCGAGCCGTGGGTCCGCTCGACTTTGAACTCCTTGCCGTCCCAGGTGATCGTCAGGCGCATGAAGTGCACCTCGCGGTCGAGGATGAAGCCCTGGTGGCGCGCCAGAAGCCCGTCGAGGCCGGTCCCGGTGGTCTGCAGCGCGTAGAGGCCGGTGGCGCCGGCGTCGATCGCATCACCGGCGATCGGCACGGGCGGGTCGCTGGCCAGGGTCAGGCGCGCCCCGAGGTCGTCCCAGACCAGCAGCGTCCACACCGCGGGGGCGTCGAAGAGCTGCAGGCGGCCGAGCTCGCGGGCGACGCTGGCGAGCGGGGTCTTGCCGTCGTTGTCGGCGAGCAGGCCGGCGAGGTAGACGGCGGCGTGCAAGCGAGCGAAGCGGCGCGGATCGTCGGCGCCGGGGCGGCCCTCGCCGGCGGCGACCTTGCGGAGGATCCGCAGCGCCTCGTCGACGCGACCGGTGCCGGCGGCGGAGCGGGCGAGACGGATCACCGCGAGCGCGTCGTCGGGGGTCATGTCGACCAGGTCCTGATACTGCCGATAGGCGCGCTCGAACCAGTGATAGCGGAAGAAGATGTCGCCGAGCAGACGCCGGCTGCCGGGCGAGCGCGGGTCGAATTCGACGATCTCCGAGAACACGCGCTGGGCCTGATCTTCCTGGCCGTACATCACGAAGACCTCGCCGATCTGCTGGGCGAGCGCCGGGGTCATCAGGCCCTGTTCGCGCAGGCGACGGCCGCGAGCCAGCGCCTCCTCGAGCTGGCCCTGCTCGGTCAACAGGCGGATCATCCGCCGCTCGCCCTGCGGGTCGCCCGGGGTCCGCAGCAGCGCCTGTTGCACGATCGCCAGCTTCTTCGCGTCGGCGTCGGGCTCGATCACCAGCAGCACCTGACGATCGACGTCGTTCCAGTCGACGCCGCCGCCGAACATCGAATTCTCGACCGCCGCGATCAGCGAGGGGTCGACGAGGCGGCGCAGCAGGCCGCGCGCGAGGTAGCTGCGCGCGTCGTTCTCACCGGCGAAGTGTCCGAGCAACACGGCGATCTCGGCCTCGCTCTGGGTCCGCTCGTGCAGCAGCTGCAGGAACACCCGCTGGTCCTTCCACCCGGTGATCTCGCAGCTGCCCGCCGCCGCCTCGTAGGCGTTCAGCGCCGCGTACACCGAGTTCGCGTCGGCGAGGCGCTTCTGCCACAACACCCGCCGATGAGCCAGTGAGCGGGCCGCAGCGTCCGAGCACGGCAACTTCAGCCCACGTTGCACCCCGGAGTTGACCACCGGCGCCGGCGGCCGCAACACCGGCCGCGGCGAGGGCTTGACGGTCGGGGCCTTCTCCAGCTCCGCAGCGTCGAGGTTTTCCGTCGGCTTGTCGGCCTTCTTCGCCTTGTACCCGCTGCTGCCCCCGCTGGCGCTCGACGCTGGTTTCGAAGGCGCAGCCCGGAGCTCGTCGTCGGCCGCCACTTCCCGCATGTCGGGCATCGGCGAACCCTTGGCCTCCTCCATCGGCTCGGGCGCAGCCGCGGCGGGGTCGGCCGGCGAATCGCCGGACGACGGCGGGCTCGCGGGACTCGTGGCGCTCGCGGGGCTCGGCGCCGACTCGGCCCTCGGCGCCTCGCTCTTGGATTCGCTGCGACTGGCGGACACGCTGCGGGTGGCCTCCTCGTCGCGGGAGGCAGACGACGGCGACGGCGAGCTGCTGGCGCCGCAGCCGAGCGGCGCCGAGGCGGCCGCGCCGAGCATGGCGACGAAGCCGGTCGGTTTGGCCACGATGCCGCGGCTCCACTGCGCGTCGGCGGTGAGCTTGACGCCGCCGAAGTTACGACGGCGACGGGTAATGCCCTGCTGGGCGAACGCCGACTCGCTGTCGAGCGACAAGAAGGACGTGAAGGGCGTCATCATCCCGTACTCGAGGCCGAGCGAGAGGATCTTGCCGCGCACCGCCTCGACGCCGCGGGTGTCCCCGAGCAGGCGCTCGACGAAGGACCCGGCCCACAGCCGCGGCACCACCTGGTCGAGCACGCCGCGCTCGCGGACCAGCTTGTGCTCACGCTCGAAGGCCTCGCCGCCGAGGCGACCCTTGACCTTGATCGTCGAGGGCAGGTCGTGGTGCGTGCGTGCCAGCACCACCATCTCTTGCCCGCGCGACAGCTTGCCGCCGCTCGAGATGAACACATCGTCGAGGCCCTCGCCGAGCTCGACCTCGAGGTCGGTGATCGTCGGGGTCTTGAGCGCACCGGACAGCTCGAGCGCGCGCACCACCGCCTGCTCGGGCGCGTCGACCCGCAGCGACTCGCCGCCGCCGACGCGTGCGAGCCGACCGAGCATCGCCTGATCGATCTCACTGCCGACGCCGACCGTGAACAGCCGCGCGCGTGAGCCGGTCATCGAGCGCCGCAGTCGCTCCGCCAGCGCGTCGCCGGCCCGCTCGCCCGAGGTCGCGAGGCCGTCGCCGATGTACACCACCGCCGGCTGCTCGAGGCCGTGCACGCGCGCGAGCGCCTGCTCGAAGATCGCCCCGAGGTCGGTCGCTCCGCCCGCGGCGTGCTGGGCGATCTTCTCCATCGCGCTCGAGATCGCGTCGGGCGTCGCCTCGGCCAGACCCTCCGGCGGGAACAACACCGTCGCCGTCACGTCGGCGCTCATCACCGCGAACCTGTCCCCCGCCGACAGGCTGCGCAGCAGCGCCTCCGCCACCGCGAGCTTGGTCTGCTGCTCCGACGCGTCGCCCGCCGCCGAGGTGTCGACCACGACCACCACATCGCCGCGCGGCATCGCCAGCTTGCTGAAGTCGAGGTCCGGCGCGTAGCGGACCATCACGAAGCGGGCCTGGTCGCCGCCCGGGTCGAGCAGGTTGTAGCGCAGCGGCTCGCGCTGCTTGTCCGGCTTGCGCGTCAGCTCGATCTCGAAGTCGGCGCGCGGCGTGTAGCCCGAGCGACGCATCGTCACCCGCCGATTGTCGGCCTCGACGCGCGCCTCGCCGAGGGTCGCCAATGTGTAGTCCTTCTCGAGGCCGCCATTGAGCTGGACCTCGAGCGAGAACTCCTCGATCGCCGCCGCCTCGCGCCCGGGCGGGCCCGACAGCGGATAGCGGTAGCGCAGCTTGCCCTCGCTCTCGGTCAACATCTGCTGGTAGCGCAGCACCACGCGCCGCTCGCCCAGCGCCGGCACGGGATAAATGCGGGCCCGCACCGTGCGCGCGTCGATCCACTCGAGCAGCGCCGGATCGTTGTCCCGCTGGATCGCCGCCTCGTAGGTCGCGGCCGCCTGCTTGCGCTCGACGATCTCACCCTCGACCAGCTGCCCGTTGGTCTCGAGCGCGAAGCTCACCAGCTGCGAGCCCTCGGGGATCGTGAACCAGTACCAGCCCTCGACCGGCTTGCTCGCCGGGTTGAAGAAGCGCTGGTCGACGAGGGTCTCGGCCAGGTCGCCCTCGATCGCGATCTTCACCGTCTGGCGCTGGATCGCCAGCGGCAGCGCCGGCGCGCCGGGCGGGCCGTTGCGGTCGACCGCATACAACGCCCCGGAGCCGACCCCCGAGCGCAGCCCGCCGCCGCCGCGGTCGCCCATGCCGCCGGTCCAGTCGTCCCAGAACGCGACCGGCGCGACCTTCGGGGCGCCATCGGCCGCGATCGTCGCCTGCTCACCGGCCTTCACCTCGGCTCGCCCGCCGCTGGCGCTGACGATCGCCAGGCCCTCGGCGACGTAGATCTGGGCCTTGTCGCCGGTCAGCGACAGGCTCGCGCCGCCGTCGCTGAGCGACCCCGTGGTCGCGCCGATGCGATGCGCCACGCCCTCCTGACCCTCCTCGAGCGGCGGCGCCTCGAGCCAGATCTGGCCCTCCTCGAGGCCGACGCCGGCGCCGAGGCTGACCCGCGTCGCGTCACGCAGAAACACCCGCGAGCCGTCGCCGAGGCGGACCATCGCGCGCGCGCCGGCCCCCGTCTGGATCACCGCGTCGGCCGGCAGCGGCGTGCCCGACAGCAGCCGCTCCGACTTGCCCTTGCCGACCAGGAGCACCTCACCGGCCGCCAGCTCGAGGCTGCTGCCGAGCCGCAGCGTCTGCACCGGCGGCGGCTTGCGCCACGGCTGCAGCACCCCGAGGGTGACCCCGCCGGCGACCAGGACCAGCGCACCGGTGACGAGCCAGAGACGACGTGAGGGGGCGGGCGAAGGAGCAGGCGGAGTCGGAGCGTTCGTATTCACGGGCACCTCACATGCAACAAAGGCCAGGCAGCATCGCATGCCAGGAGCAAGACAATCCATCGCTAGCCGGCACGGCCGCGAGGTGCTCCTGACGTGAAACGCAGTTCATCGCGCGGCGCGTAGCCGCGCGAGCCTGTTGCGTGTCCGCGACGAACGCGGCGGTGCGCTCAGCGGTTTATGCCGCGATCGATGATGTTGCGCAGCTTCGAGACCACCAGATCGAGGGCGACACGGTTCTCGCCGCCCTCGGGGATGATGAGGTCGGCGCGGCGCTTGGAGGGCTCGACGAATTGCAGGTGCATCGGCCGCACGTGGCGGTAGTACTGCTCGCGCACCGACTCGAAGGTGCGACCGCGCTGCTCGATGTCCCGCCGGATGCGGCGAAAGATCCGTATGTCCGGATCGGTGTCGACGAAGATCTTGATGTCGAGCTCGGCGCGCAGGCGGGCGTCGACCAGCGTCAGGATGCCCTCGACGATGATCACCGGGGTCGCCTCGAGCCAGCGCGGCTCATCGGTGCGCCGGTGGGTCTTGAAGTCGTAGACCGGCACCGCCACCCGCTGACCGGTCTTCAGGGCGATCAGGTGCTCGACCAGCAGCTCCGTCTCGAGCGACTCCGGATGGTCGAAGTTGAGCTGGCAGCGCTCGTCGAATTTGAGGTCCTGCCGATCGCGGTAATACGCGTCGTGCTCGATGATGCCGACGCCCTCGGGTGGCAATAACTCCGCGATCTTCCGTGCGATCGTCGTCTTGCCTGACCCGCTGCCGCCTGCGATCCCGACGATGGTCGCGCTCATTCGCGAGCCTTACCATGGTTCCCCCGCGCGCCCCGCGCGCGACATCGATCACCGCGTGAGAATGCGACAAGGCGAAATCGCTGCGCCCCCGGACGGCGCTACCATGCCTCCGCGCATGTCCGCCGAGACGATCCTGTTCATCGAGGACGACGACTCCGGGCGCGAGCTCGGGCTCTACAACCTGCGCAAGGCCGGTTATGGGGTCGAGGGCGCCGCCGACGGCGAGGCCGGACTGGCCCGCTTTGCCCCCGAACGACACGCCCTGGTCATCACCGACGTGAAGATGCCGGGCCTCGGCGGCCTCGAGGTTTTGCGCCGGATCAAAGAGCGATCCCCCGAGACGCCGGTCCTGGTGATCACCGCCTTCGGCGACATCGACCTCGCGGTCACGGCGATGAAGGCCGGCGCCTTCGACTTCCTCGGCAAGCCGTTTCACCGCGACCACCTGCTCCTCACCGTGCAAAAAGCGCTCGAGCGCCGACGCATGGGCCAGGAGATCGAGCAGCTGCGCCGCCAGGCCGCCGGCGTCGAGCGACCGATCGTGCATCGCTCCGCGGCCATGGCCCGCGCCCTCGAGGTCGCCGACCGCGTCGCCCAGAGCGCCGCCCCGGTGCTGATCACCGGCGAGAGCGGCACCGGCAAGGAGCTGGTCGCACGAAGGATCCACGCCCGCAGCCGCCGCGCCGCCGGTCCCTTCGTCGCCGTCAACTGCGCCGCCATCCCCGGTGAGCTGCTCGAGTCGGAGCTGTTCGGCCACGTGCGCGGCGCCTTCACCGGAGCCCTGCGCGACCGCCCCGGCCGCTTCCGGCAGGCCGCCGGCGGCACCCTCTTCCTCGACGAGATCGTCGAGCTCCCCCTGCCCCTCCAGGCCAAGCTGCTGCGCGTGTTGCAAGAGCACGTCGTCGACGTCGTCGGTGGCGACAGCCCCGTGCCCGTCGACCTGCGCATCGTCGCGGCCACCAACCAGGACATCGAGGCCCGCGTCGCCGACGGCACCCTGCGCCGCGACCTCCTCTATCGCCTCAACGTCGTCGAGCTGCCGCTGCCGCCGTTGCGTGATCGACCCGAGGACATCCCGGCGCTGGTCGCTCACTTCGTCGCCGAGTTCGCCGGCGGCCGCGACATCGAGATCCCCGAATCAGTGCTCACCGAGCTCGCGCGCCGCAGCTGGCCCGGCAACGTGCGCGAGCTGGCCAACGCCTGCGAGCGCGCCGTGATCCTGTGCGACGGCGACGTGCTGCGGATCGAGGATCTGCCGCCGCGAGCCCCCGCGCAGCCGCGTACGGCGATCGGCGACGAGCTGCTGCCGGTCCTGCCCGAGGGTGGCCTCTCGCTGATCGACCTCGAGACCCGCGTGATCGAGCGCGTCCTGCAGATGAAGCGCGGCAACGTCAGCCAGGCCGCCGCCTATCTGCGGATCCCCCGCCACGTGCTCGCGTATCGCATGGAGAAGCATGGCATCCGCCGGCCCTGAACCGGGCCTGCTCGGCGGGCGCACCGTCCTGCTGGTGTGGCTGCCGATCGCGGCGATCACCGCCCTGCACTACGGCACCAGCCACGAGCTCGACTGGGCCCACGACGTCCTGCGCCGCGTCTATTACCTGCCGATCGTCGCCGCCGCGTTTCGCCACGGCCTGCGCGGTGGCCTCGCCGCCGCGCTCGTCACCTCGCTGGTCTATCTCCCGCACGCCTTCGCCCCCGGCGGCCACCACCACGATCCAGCCAACGGCCTCGAGAAGGCGCTCGAGCTGCTGGTCTACAACGCCGTCGGCGCGACCGCGGGTTACCTGGCCGAGCTCGAGCGCCGGCGCCGACGCGAGCTGCAGGCCGCGCTCGCCGAGCAACAATCGCTGATCAACCAGCTGGTCCAGGCCGGCCGCCTCGGCGCGCTCGGCGAGGTCGTCGCCGGCATCGCCCACGAGATCAAGAACCCGCTGCACGCCCTCGCCGGCACCGCCGAGATCCTCGACCCGCTGATCCCCACCGACTGCGAGGAGCGCCCGCTCTGGGAGATCCACCGCAAAGAGATCGAGCGATTGTCGCGGATCGCCGGCCGCTTCCTGTCGTTCGCCAGACCCGGCGAGAGCGCCCTCGTGCCGCTCGACCTGCGCCGCGTCGCCGAACGCACCGTCGCCCTCACCCAGGCCGAGGCGCGCCAGAAGTCCGTACATTTGCAGCTCGAGCTCCCGCCGAGCCCCGTGCCAGTGCGCGGCGACGCCGACCAGCTGGCCAGCCTCGCCCTCAACATCGCCGTCAACGCCTTCAAGGCCATCGGCCCGCGCGGCGGCATCCTGCGCATCCGCGTCGAGCACATCGCCGGCGAGGCCACGCTCACCCTCGAGAACGACGGACCGCCGCTGCCCGAGGTCGAACACGCGCGCCTGTTCGCCCCATTCTATAGCGACAGTCAGGGCACCGGCCTCGGCCTCTCGATCGCCGCTCGCATCGCCCAGCAGCACGGAGGCGGCATCACGGCCGCCAACGCCGGGCTCGGCGTGCGCTTCACGCTCAGCTTGCCGGCCGCCGACGCCTGAGCGTCGGCTGGCCTTCACGACATGTCCTTGCGGACAGGCTGTTACTTCAGGGTCTTGACGTAGACCGCGACCGCCTCGATCTCCTCGGGCTTCAGCTTGGCCTTGAACGAACCCATCTTGGTGTCCTTGATGCCATCGGTGACCACCGCGACGACCTTGGCGCGGTCGTGCGCGCCCTGCCAGGCCGCGTCGGTCAGGTTCGGGATCTTGTTCTTCTGCATCGCCGCGGTGCCCTTGCCGTCGATGGCGTGGCAGCTCTTGCACTTCGACTCGTAGAGCGCCTTGCCGTCGATGCCGGCGAGCTTGGCGTCGTCGGCGGCCTTCGCCTCGGCGGCGACCTTGTCGGCGGCGGCCTTCGCCTCGGCGGCGGCCTTGTCGGCGGCGGCCTTCGCGTCAGCAGCGACCTTGTCGGCGGCGGCCTTCGCCTCGGCGGCGACCTTGTCGGCGGCGGCCTTGGTCTCGGCGGCCTTGTCGGCGACGGCCTTGGCGGCGGGGTCCGCCTTCTTGGTGTCGGCACCGCCGCTGTCACATGCAACAAGGCCAGAAACGGCAGCGAGCCCGGCGGCAAGCCCGGCGGCGCGGACCCAAGCGGAAGGATTGCGAAGATTCATGGTGGTCTCTTTCGTGCTGGCCACAGGGCCAGCAGCGAAGTGTAAGGAAAGCCGCCCGAGGTGACAAGAGCGCCGCTTAAACGGCGAACGCCACCTCCGGCGGGCCGGGGTGGCGTCTGCGTTGGGTCTTCGTCAGCAGGTCAGCGAACCGACCTGCCGCGGAACTGCCGGATCTATTGGATCAGGATCGTGAACTCGATGCGGCGGTTCTTGGCGCGACCGACGGCGGTCTTGTTGGTGTCGATCGGCTCGTCCGGACCGGCACCGCGGGTCTCGATGCGCTTCTCGTCGACGCCGTGCTCGGTCAGGTACTTCTTGACCGAGTTGGCGCGACGGGCGGACAGCAAGCGGTTGTAGTCCGGCGAACCGGTGCTGTCGGTGTGGCCGCTGATCTCGATGCGGATCGAGTCGAACTCCTGAAGCACGGACACCGCACGGTCGAGCACGGGGCGCGACTTGGGCTTGATGGTGTCCTTGTCGAGGTCGAAGTAGATGCCCTTGATCGTGCCGGTGAAGGCCGCGATCTTGGCCGGGATGACATCCGGGCAGCCGTCCTCGTCCTGGTAGCCGTTCTTGTTCTCCGGCTCGGTCGGGCACTTGTCGTCGGGGTCGAGGATGCCGTCGCCGTCGGTGTCGGGGATCGGGCAGCCGTCGGGCTCGACGCCCGGATCGTCCGGGCACTTGTCGACGCTGTCGAGGAAGCCGTCGCCGTCGCGGTCCTTCTCGGGGCAGCCGTCGGGCGCGATGCCGGGCACATCCGGGCAAGCGTCCTGGCTGTCCATGAAGCCGTCGCCGTCGCGGTCACGCTCGGGGCAGCCGTCGGGCGCGATGCCGGGCTCGTACGGGCAGGCGTCGCTCTTGTCGAGGAAGCCGTCGCCGTCGCTGTCCTTGTCGATCTCCGGCGGCGCCTTCGGGCGATTCAGCGTCAGCGACAGGCCGAGCAGGATCTCCGGGTAGTGCGTGGCACCGGCGTCGACTTCCTTCTTGGCGCCGACGACGTCGCGGATGTCGAGGCGCATCATGACGCGGTGGGTCAGGAACAGCTTGACGCCGCCGCCCCAGTGCACCGCCGGGTCGATGTCGTTGCCGAGCGCGCCGGTCGTGCCGAGCATGCCGCCGCCGACGAGCACGAAGGGCGCGATGCGCCAGAACGGCAGCTGAGCGATCACGTGGCCGCGGAAGTTGAAGAGCACGGCGCGGTCGGTGGCGGTGCCGTTCTCGACGATCTTGGTCGGCATGGCGCCGCCCTCGATCTCGCCGCCGAGGAAGCTGAGCGGGTACCAGGCGAAGCGCAGGCCGATCTCCGGCGCGACCTTGCGGTACGGGTGCCAGAACTCCTGGCCCATGCCGCGAGCGTCTTTCTGCTTCTGGGCGTTGAAGAGCTCGTGGGTGCCGTCACCGGTCGAGGGGATCCCCGGCACCGACTGGCCGGCGATCAGGAGCCCCGAGGCCGGGAAGATCACGCCTCCGAAGATCCCGAGCTCGAACATGTTCTTCTCGGGCTTACACCGGCGGATCCACTTCTTCGAGGTGTCCTTGTGACACTTGTCGCCGCTGGCCCGCGCCGTGCCGCCCATGCCGACACCGCTTCCGCCACCGCTGCCGCTCGTGTCCGTGGTCCCGCCGTCCGCGGTGCCAGTGGCCCCGGCGCCTTCTGTCCCGATCGAGACGGTGCCGCCGGCGGCCGGGCCCTCGGGCGTCGGCGTCGCAGCGGGAGCAGCCCCGGTCGGGGCCGGCGACGCAGCGGGCGCAGCAGCCGGAGCAGGAGCCGCAGCGGGAGCCGGCGCCGTCGCGGCGGAAGCCGGCGGCGTGACGGCCTGCGCAGCGGCGGCCGGCAGCGCGACGAGCCCTGCGAACAGTGAAGCTCCAAGTCCAACACGAAAGCTGTTCATTGTCGTCTCTCCTCGGGGGAAGGTTCGAAGCACGGTACGCGACCCTGCGTGTGCTCCGTGCATGTGTCCGCGGGAAGGCGGGTCGGTGAGTTGTCGTCGATGAGTCTCAAGCGAGATAGCGGGGGGTCGAGGTACCAGTCGAGTCGTCGGTCCAGTCTGTGGCCAGTGCCATGGTCCCGAAACGACGCGCCCCTTTATGGCACAGCACCGCACGAAGGGAAACCATCGCCTTGCCTCCCAGGTGAACCTGACCCTTGGGCCGTGTCAGTCGCATCGCATAAAATTTCGTGGTCCGCGAGGATTTGACAAAAACCATCGCGACTCCTTCGGGCCCACGACCACCGGACGACGACCAGGCAGCGACCAGGCACCGGTCGCCCCGCCCCGATCGGTAGCGCCCCGAGACAGCGTTCAGAACAGCGCCAATGGCCGGTTCCAGGCCGTTTCCGGCGGACCGCGGGACGTCGGAGAACCCCCCGGATCGGCCGGCCGGCACAACCTGCGGCCGCCATCGTCGACCCGTCGTACGCACCACGAAGCTCGGGGGCGACAGGCCCCGCAGCATCGTGACACCCGGAGATCTTGTGCCACGCGTTGAACGACCACGGAAGAATACTACGGTGCACGCTAAGAAAATCAGTGCGCAGCCCGCACGTGCACGCGAAGACCTCCATCCTTCGATCTGAGGATCAAACCCGGC
>ERZ795056.3400-NODE-3400-length-17134-cov-10.621231_pt1 | contig 17134 bp, 10 predicted proteins | sample MGYA00375140_ERZ795056 | MGnify/ENA primary metagenome ERZ795056 (study PRJEB30185, sample SAMN05720227) | activated sludge metagenome | isolation source: Anaerobic digester | place: USA | collected 2015-03-09 ... | reverse complement strand
TAGGCCGAGCGGATGGACTCTAGGAGCTGCGCTTGGGTTATAGACATCGACTAATGGTAGCGATGTTTGCTGGTAGTAGGGAATGCGGTTGTGCTGCCGTCGCTGCGCTCTTGCGCAGTTGGCGATGCGCGTACAGTTGGACCGTGCAGCGGCTGCCCTGACGTTGCGCAGGTGTTTGAAGGACCGCCAAGCGTGCTGCTTCCTGTGGTATGGCTCAGTTTGGACTCTCTAGTTGACTGGTACGAAGACTAGGGCAGCTCAATACCAGACGACGGCTCGCTTCAAGATCAACAATTAACTGCGGCACACTTCAAGGGACACACAGGCTCATGGCCATCAAGAAGTCAGATCTTTACTCTTCCCTCTGGGCCTCATGCGATGAGCTGCGTGGCGGCATGGATGCCAGCCAGTACAAGGACTACGTCCTGTTCATGCTGTTCATCAAATACATCACCGACAAATACGGCAGCAGCAACGACTTCGCCCCGGCGGTGGTGATTCCGGCGGGGGCCAGCTTCAAAGACATGGTTGCGCTAAGGGGCAACAGCGACATCGGCAACCTGATCAACACCCAGGTCATCCAGCCGCTTATCGATGCCAACTCGCGGCTGGCGCGCAGTGACTTTCCGGACTTTAACGACACCAACAAGCTTGGCGATGGCGCGCAGAAAGTGGAGAAGCTGGGCAACCTCATCGCCATCTTTGAAAACCCTGCGCTTGATTTTTCGAAGAACCGCGCCGAAAACGACGACATCCTGGGCGACGCCTACGAGTACCTGATGCGGCACTTTGCCAGCGAGAGCGGCAAGAGCAAGGGCCAGTTCTACACCCCGTCCGAGGTCAGCCGCATCATGGCCAAGGTCATCGGCATCGGGCCGGAAAACTCCATCGCGGCCACCACGGCTTACGATCCTACGTGCGGCTCTGGCTCGCTGCTGTTAAAGGTCGCCGCCGAAGCGGGCAAGCACATCACGCTGGAGGGCCAAGAGAAGGACGTAACCACCGCCGGTCTGGCCCGCATGAACATGATCCTGCACGACTTCCCAACCGCCAACGTGCTGTCGGGAAACACGCTGTTTGAGCCCAAGTTCAAGGACGGCGAGCAGCTTCGCACCTACGACTACGTGGTCGCAAATCCGCCGTTCTCTGACAAAGCGTGGTCGACCGGCCTGACTGTCGAGGCAGATAAGTTCCAGCGCTTCGCTTGGGGCGTGCCACCGGCCAAGCAGGGCGACTACGCGTACCTTTTGCACATCATCCGCTCGATGAAGAGCACCGGCAAAGCCGCGTGCATTTTGCCGCACGGCGTGCTGTTCCGAGGCAATGCCGAGGGCCTTATCCGCCAGCAGCTCGTGCGCTCGGGTTACCTGAAGGCCATCATCGGCCTGCCTGCCAATCTGTTTTACGGCACTGGCATCCCGGCCTGCATCCTGGTGCTGGACAAGGACAACGCCACCGCGCGCAAGGGCATCTTCATGATGGATGCCTCCAAGGGCTTTAAAAAGGACGGCCCGAAAAACCGCCTGCGCGAGCAAGACATTCACAAGATCGTGGACACCTTCACTCGGCTGGATGACAGCGACCCGCGCTACGCCCGCATGGTGCCGCTGGAGGAAATCGCCGACCCGAAGAACGACTACAACCTGAACCTGCCGCGCTACATTGACAGCACCGATCCCGAGGACCTGCAGGACATCGACGGCCACCTGCGCGGCGGCATCCCCGAGCGCGACCTGGATGCCCTGGGCAGCTACTGGAAGATCATGCCGGGTCTGCGCGCGGCCTTGTTCAAGCCGCTGCGCGCTGGCTACTGTGCGATGCAGCCCGCTCAGGCCGAGATCAAAGCGACCATCTTTGGCCATGCGGAGTTTACCGCCTTCACGACCAAGGCTCGGATGCTGCTTACCAAGTGGCAGACGGACTCTCTTCCGCTGCTGAACGGGCTTGCCAAAGACAGCCAGCCCAAGCGGCTGATCGCGACCCTGGCAGAGGACCTGCTGGCTACGTTTAAGACCGCGCCCCTGCTGGATGCCTACGACGTCTATCAACACTTGATGGACTACTGGGCCGAGACCATGCAGGACGACTGCTACCTAATCGCCGATGCCGGATGGAAAGCGGGCGCGCTGCCCCGCGAGATCCGACAGATCAAAAACAAGGAAGGCAAGCTGGTCTGGCCCGAGAAGGAGGACTTTAGAAAGGGCAAGCGCCGCTTTAAGTCCGACCTGATTCCTGCGGACCTACTAATCGCTCGCTACTTCAGCACGGAGCGCGCTGTCATCACCGCCCTGGAAGCCGAGATCGCCAGCATCGAGCAGCAGCTGGACGAAGCGCGCGAGGAGCAGAGCAGCGAGGACGGCCTGCTGGTCGAAGTCATCGAAGGCGAAGGCGAGAAGCAGAAGATCACCGCCAAGGCCATCAAGGCCCGCCTCAAGGAGCTGGGCCGCGACCCTGGCTACGCCGAGGAACGCCAAGCGCTGGAAGACTACGCCGCGCTAATCGAGCAACAGGCCGAGGCCAAGGCGCGGCTCAAGACTGCGGAGGAGCAGCTGGAAGCCAAGCTCGATGCCAAGTATCCGCTGCTGACCGAGGACGACATCAAGACGCTGGTGGTGAAAGACAAGTGGCTGGCCACCATCGCCGCCGCCGTGCAGGGCGAGCTAGACCGGGTCTCGCAGACCCTGACCGGCCGCATCCGCCAGCTGGCCGAGCGCTACGCGACCCCGCTGCCGCAGCTAATCGATGAAGTGGCAACACTGGCCGCCCGCGTGGATGGGCACCTGAAAAAGATGGGGGCCGCGTTATGAAGAAAACAAATACAGCCACCATCGAAGTCCACGGAACGTCGGTGGCCGTCCTCTCTGGCAAGGATGGTGACTACATCTCGCTGACCGACATGCTGAAGGCCAAGGACGGAGAGTTTTTCATCGCGGACTGGCTGCGCAACCGCAACACGGTGGAGTTCCTTGGCATCTGGGAGTCCGTGTTCAACCCGGATTTTAATTATGGCGAATTCGCCACAATTAGAAGTCAGGCGGGTCTGAACAGCTACAAGATCAGCGTGAAGGAATGGGTCGAGAAGACCCATGCCATCGGACTCAAAGCCACGCCGGGGCGCTATGGCGGAACTTTTGCCCACCCCGACATTGCGTTTGAGTTTGGCATGTGGATCAGCCCGGAGTTCAAGATTTATCTAGTGAAGGAATTCCGGCGCCTCAAGGACGACGAAAACCGTCGGCTCTCGCTGGCCTGGAACCTCAACCGGACTCTCTCCAAGCTTAACTACCGCATCCACACCGATGCCATCAAAGCCCACCTGATCCCGCCGGAAGTCACGCCCGCGCAGGCCGCCATCACCTACGCCACCGAGGCCGATCTGCTAAACGTGGCTCTGTTCGGCCAGACCTCCAAGCAGTGGCGGGAACAAAACCCCAAGCTCGACGGCAATATGCGCGACCACGCCACCATCGAGCAGCTTTTGGTCCTTGCCAACATCGAAGGCATGAACGCCGAGTTCATCCACATGGCCCTTCCGCAAGGCGACCGTCTGAAGCGACTGAATCAAATCGCCATCCGCCAGATGCAGACGCTCTCCGCTACGGCGGCAGTGCAGCAGCTTGGCCAACCCACGGAGAGCAAGCCATGACCACCGCGCGCGTGGACGAACACCTGAAAAAGATGGGGGCGGAGGCATGAAGCGATGGCAAACTAAACCCCTTGGGGAAGTAGTGACACTGCAGCGTGGATACGACCTTCCGCACCAAGCTCGGAAAGTTGGGCAAATCCCTATTGTCAGCTCAGCTGGTGTGACCGACTACCACAATTCCGCGATGGTAAATCCTCCGGGTGTCGTTACAGGACGATACGGCACTATTGGTGAGGTGTTTTTCATCAACGAACCATTTTGGCCGTTGAATACAACGCTCTACGTTCGTGCATTCCACGGCAACGATCCGCGATTCGTTTACTATCATCTCCAGCGATTCGATTTCGCTACCTTTAGCGGCAAAAGCGGCGTTCCAGGCGTCAATCGTAACGACCTGCACGCCGAAACTGTAACTCTGCCTGCTGATATCGAGGAACAACGCGCCATCGCTGCGGCGTTGAGCGATGTGGATGGGCTGCTGGGTGGGCTGGACCGGCTCATCGCCAAGAAGCGCGACCTCAAACAGGCCGCCATGCAGCAGCTCCTCACCGGCCAAACCCGCCTCCCCGGCTTCGACGGTGAGTGGGAGGTGAAGCGGCTGGGGGATGTGCTTAAAGTTTGCCACGGCAAGAGCCAGCACGGGATTACCGCACCGGACGGAAGGTATCCGATTCTCGCTTCGGGTGGAGAAATCGGACGAACTAATCAGCATATCTACGACAAGCCTTCCGTTTTGATTGGGAGAAAAGGAACGATTGATTCTCCGCAGTATGTGGACTCTCCATTCTGGACTGTGGACACGTTGTTCTTCACAGAAGTCAGGGGCAACGCAGACACCAAATTCGTCTTCTACAAGTTCACCATGATTCGCTGGCGCAGCTACAACGAGGCTTCAGGAGTGCCCAGTTTGAATGCCAAAACAATCGAGAGTATTGAAGCCACGTTTCCCCCCCTCCCCGAACAAACCGCCATCGCAGAAGTACTAACTGAGATGGACGCGGAGCTAGCAGCGCTTGCGCAGCGGCGGGAGAAGACTCGGGCTCTGAAGCAGGCGATGATGCAGGAGCTGCTGACGGGAAGGACGCGGCTGCAAGGGAGTCCTGCGGACTTAGGGAATGGCCACGCGACAGCGCAGGAACCCCATGCCTGAAATCCGCCGCTCGGAACGCAAGACGCAGAACCGCGTCATCGCTTTGTTCTCGGACCCGGCCAGTCCCGGCTACCTTGGCTACCAGTACCTGGGCGAGTGGCACAAGCGAGAGCACAACCGAAACATCGAGTCGGCGCTGCTGCAGGCGAACTTAAAGCGACGGGGCTATTCCGAGGCGCACATCTCTGCCTCTGTGCAAAAGCTGATGGCGGCTGCGGATACGACGGGCCTTACGCTGTATCAGGCCAATCTGCGGGTGTACCAGCTGCTGCGCTACGGAGTGTCGGTGCAGGTCGCCGCAGGCAAGCCGCACGATCAAGTGCAGCTGGTGGACTGGGAGCACCCGGAGGGAAACGACTTCGCCATCGCCGAAGAAGTCACCTTGCGCGGCGGTCACGAGCGGCGTCCCGACCTGGTCCTGTACCTAAACGGCATCGCCGTCGCCGTGATCGAGCTGAAGCGCAGCTCGGTCGAGATCGGGGATGGCGTGCGCCAGCTTATTACCAACCAGGAAGAGATCTTTAACCTGGGGTTCTTTGCGACGGTGCAGCTGGTGTTTGCGGGCAGCGATTCCCAAGGGCTGCGCTACGGAACGGCGACCACGCGGGAGGAGTTTTTTGTGCAGTGGAAAGCGGCCAGCACGGCAAAGCTGACTGCGGGCGCGCTGCTCGACCGACCCCTGGCAGAGATGTGCGAAAAGTCGCGACTGCTGGATCTGATGCGCAACTTCGTCCTGTTTGATCGCGGCGTTAAAAAAGTGCCGCGTCCGCATCAGTACGCAGGCGTGAAGGCCGCGCAGGAGCGCATCCGCCACCGCGAGGGCGGCGTCATCTGGCACACCCAAGGCAGCGGTAAGAGCATCCTGATGGTGCTGCTGGCAAAGTGGCTGCTGGAGCACGACCCCGAGGCTCGCATCCTGATCGTCACCGACCGCGACGAGCTGGACAAGCAGATCGAAGGCGTGATGAAAAACGCCGGAGTCATCGGTGCGGACTCGCCTCCCCCGCGCATCCAAAACCGAGCCGAGTTTGTCGCCAAGCTGGGAGCCACTGCGCCGCGCCTGCTGTGCGCGCTGATTCACAAGTTCGATCCGGCGGACCTCAAAGGCGAGCCGCCCCACATCCACGGCCGCTTTTACGTCTTTGTGGATGAGTGCCACCGCACCCAGGGCGGCGATATGAACAAGCAGATGAAGCGCTGGCTCAAGAGCGCGCTGTTCATCGGCTTCACCGGCACGCCGCTGCTAAAAAAGGACGCGACCAAGCTACGGACGCGCGATATTTTTGGCACCTATATCCACACCTACAAGTTCCACGAAGCCGTCGCTGACAAAGTGGTCCTCGATCTGAAGTATGAGGCCCGCGACGTACCGCAGCGGCTGGCCTCGCCCAAAGACATCGAGGACTACTTCGCGCGCAAAACCAAAGCGCTGAACAACTTTCAAAAAGCCATCATCCGCAAGCGCTGGGCCACGATGAAAGAGCTGATGAGCGCCGAAGAGCGCAAGGCACGCATCGCCGCCAGCATCATTCACGACTTCGACACCAAGCCGCGCCTAAACGACGACCGGGGCACCGCAATCTTGGTGGCGGCCAGCATCTACGACGCCTGCCACTATCTGCGCATCTTTCAAAGCAAGCCCTTCGGCCAGTACTGCGGCGTCATCACTTCGTATGAGCCCAACCACAACGCAATCTCTCGCGAACCGGCAAACAGCGACGAGCGCTACAAGTTTGACACCTATACCAAGTACGTCCTAACCAGCGGCCAATCTACGAAAGCCTACGAGGACGAAGCCAAGCGCCGCTTTGTCGAAGAACCCGCCAACCTGAAGCTGCTGATCGTGGTCAGCAAGCTACTGACGGGCTTTGACGCGCCGAGCTGTTCCTACATCTACTTGGACAACGAGCTGCACGATCACAACCTGTTCCAGGCCATCTGCCGCACCAACCGGCTGGATGGTGACGACAAGGACTACGGTCGCATCGTGGACTTTAAGGCGCTGTTTAACGATGTGCAGGACGCCATCGCTGTTTACAGCTCGGACGAGCTAGACATCGATCAAGGCAACGGTGGCAGCAACAATGTCGAGCTGAAGGACTGGCTCAAAGAAGGACGGAAGCAGCTGGAGGCTGCTCGCGAAGCGCTCCACTACTTGTGCCAGCCGGTGCCGCTACCGCGTGAGATGGAGCAGTTCCTGCACTACTTCTGCGGTGACGCGGCCAGCCCGCAGGCACTGACCGATACAGAGTCGCTGCGCATTTCTTTCTACAAGTCGGTGGCGACGTTCGTGCGCGCCTTTGCCGCCATCGCGCAGGAGCTAAGTGCAGCGGGCTACTCCGATGCCGAGGCCGCGATAAGGCAGCAGGAGGTTGAGTATTACGGCGATGTGCGGGCCGCGATCAAAAAGCACTCGGGCGAGGAGCTGGACATCAAGCCCTACGAAGCCGACATGCGGCGCCTGCTGAACACCTATGTTCAGGCCGATCCCGCGGTGGACGTGGGCAACGTCAGTACGCTGTCGCTGACAGAGCTGATCATTGAGACCGGAATCCATGATGCCATCGCCCGCAAGCTAAACGACAAAGGCAAGCTCTCAAGGAACGCCATCGCTGAGGGCATCATTAACAACGTCCGCAAGACCATCATCCGAAATCAGCTTACCGACCCCCGCTTTTATGAGGAGATGTCGAAGCTGCTGGATGACCTGATCAAACAAAGCCGGGCCGATGCCGTGGCTTACGAGGCGTTCCTGAAGCAGGCCGAAGAGCTGGTGAAGCACTTGGCCAGAAAGGACAGCGTTGGGGGCGTGCCTGCGGCGCTTCACGGCAACCGCGAGGCCACAGTGATTTTTACCAACCTGCCGCGAATCCTGGCCGCCGCCCGCGCCGCAACCCCCGGTGCCGCTGAGCCGGTCGCTGCTGACGAAGCCGCGCTGGTGAAGTTGGCACTGGAGATCGACCGCGTGATGCGCAAGCAAGCGCCCAAGGACTGGAAAGGCGACCAGGCCAGAGAAGCGCAAGTCTTGAATGCGCTGTTTCCACTTCTGAAGCGTGACCGCAAGGCGACGTCCGCGCTGTTCGAGCTGGTCAAAAACCAAGCAGGCTACTGATGAGCGAGACGATTCAGATTGGGGAAGTCTCGATTGAGGTAACCCGAAAGGCGGTGAAGAACGTCCACCTCTCCGTTCATCCTCCGGATGGGCGGGTGACGCTGGTGGCGCCAAGCACGACTCGGCTGGATGTTGCCCGCGCCTACGCAATCTCGCGCCTGGGCTGGATTCGACAGCAGCAGGAGCTACTTAGGAACCAGGCCCGCGAAACACCCCGCCGCTTTGTCGAGCGCGAGAGCCACTACCTGTGGGGTCGGCGGCACCTGCTGTCGATTGCGCACCGCGACGCCAAGCCTTGCGTGTCGGTGGACCATAAGCGCATCACTCTGACCGTGCGCCCCAGCAGTGATTCCGAAAAGCGCGCCGAGGTCCTGCACGACTGGCACAAGGCGCTGCTACACGCGCTGATCCCACCGCTGATCCAAAAATGGGAGCCACGACTCAATGTAAAAGTCGCCCGCTACTTCCTGCAGCGCATGAAGACCAAGTGGGGAAGCTGCAACCATCGAGCAGGCAACATCCGCCTGAACACCGAGCTAGCGAAAAAACCCAAGGACCTACTCGAGTACGTCATCGTCCACGAGATGACCCATCTACGGGAACCGACGCACAGCGAGCGCTTCACCGCCATCCTGCAGGAACACTACCCAACCTGGCGCGAAGCCCGAGCCGAGCTAAACCAGCTACCGCTGAGTGCCGAGGTGTGGCGCGAGTAATCGGCAGAAGCGGCTGCGCAATGACCGAGCGCGCGTCAACAATCGCGGAGTACCAAGCGACTTTTTCCGATGAAGTCGTGCCCTGCAATCGCCCCCTGCAGTCACCGCGCGTGTAGCGTACCTTAGTCGTGCATTGGGGTCGTGCATTGGGGTCGTGCATTGGGGTCGTGCATTGGGGTCGTGCCCCTGTGCGCAGTTGTAGCGTTTGCTGATGCGCTTGGTAGTAGCGATCGCGCAGCCGTGAGCACCAGAATCGGAGTAACTCAGTAGTTGCTCTTGGCGCGCTGGGTCTTTATGGTTTCTCATGAATCCACTCAAGCAGACACGACAACAGCGACGAGAAATCTCTGCAAATGGGAAGGCTCAGGAATGGATTGGGGGTCTCTTCAAGCCGCCCGTGAATCGGAGGAAGGGAGACCCCTTCCAATTCGAGCTGATCCTATTTCTAGAGTGGCCTAATGACTTGGTGGTGGGGATGGAAGTCAACACTCCGATGGCGCCTGTCCCGTTTGCTGAAGCGCTGGCTCGGACGATGACGCAGCCGCTGGTGGGACCGCCGCGCAGACCGAGGCTCCTCCGTGTTGCTGATCCGCTCCTGGCAGCCGAACTGCAAACCGTATTTACTGAGCTGGTGATCGAGGTTGGCCCAACGCCAGAGCTAGACGGGGTTTTTGAGCACCTGATAGAGTCGATGGCTGCAAAGGATCGGGCGGCAAGCTACTTTGAGGAACCCAAGCCTTCTCGAAATGCAGCTTGCTGGTGTGGCAGTGGCCAAAAGTATAAAAAGTGCTGTCTTGCCAAAGATGAGGAATCCGCGCGCAGCCAATCGGCAAACCTAGACCGTCCAAGTGGCTCACACCTTCCGAATGGAGTCGCGAGCGCGCATAGAATTGAGGAGCCGCTCATTCCGAAGCTGGTTGCGTTCGCCCGCAGTCAATTTGATAACATTTATGCGCGCGCATCAGCGGACTTTATTGATGTGGCCTCGTCGAGCCAGCTCTTCGTACCGTGGCTGCTTTACTGTGTCAAAGTCGAGGGCACAGGAATCGCCGAGCACTATCTGGAACAGCATGGGGACATCCTCTCTTCTAAAGAGAGAGCGTTGCTAGCGGCGCAGTCGCAGTCGTGGCTAAGTGTATGGGAAGTGACTGCAGTGAAGCCAGGACTGTCGATCAAGCTCCAGGATCTGCTGAGCGGAGAAGAGCGACTTGTACACGAACTCAGCGCGTCGAAAGCGGTCAATGTACGGGACGCAATACTTGGGCGCGTGGTGGACTTTGACGGAGAATCCGTTCTTGGGGGAGTGCATCAGATTCCGCTTCCGCCCATGGATGCAGCCGAAGTCGTCCGCCGCATCCGTGCCAAGCTGCGTCGCAAGACTGCCGTTCCGCTCGACCGATTGCGAAGTGAATCGCTAGGCCGCTTCTTAATACAGGCTTGGGAAGATTCCGCAGCAGAGCTGGTTCTGCGCAGCCAGATCCGTCCCGCACTACACAACACCGACGGCGACAAGCTGCTGCTAACCTGCGATCACTTTGCTTTCGATCCGACGAAACAATCACAGATCGATCGATGTCTGCGTGCCATTCCCAATCTCGACCCCCCAGATACGCAAGACCAGCCCTTTACGTTCCTTCGAACTAACAAACCAAAACATGCCAACTTGGATACGACAGTCGTCGGCACGGCGATGCTCGGGCGCGGCAAGCTGATGCTGGAAACCAACTCGATAGAGCGCGCCGATGCACTGCGGAAGCTCGTGGAGGGAAGCTGTCAGGGACTCCTCCAACATCGCTTGCGCGAGCTGACCGATCCATCTGGCCCGGTCTCCGATGGAGAGCTGGGGACTGCCCGCTTGGTCCCACAATCTGAGCCGCCGCCCGCTGAAGTGGACGCAGTCATCCGACAGTACAAAGCCGACTACTATGCGCGCTGGGTCGATGAGCCACTCCCAGCCCTCAGCGGCAAGACCCCCCGCCAAGCCATCCGAACCAAAGCCGGTCGCGAGCAAGTAGAAGTACTCCTCAAGGGCATTGAAAATCTTGAGAGCCGTCAACCAGGTGGGCCCCAAGTATCCCTTACGTCGATTCGCACCGAGCTCGGACTACTTTAACTGACGAAGTGCTCCTGCTCCGGTAGCAATAGGGCGAGTCATTCCCTTACGCTCCCACTGACAGCATTACAGACAATCGCACGACGAATCGCGGGGCAAAGTTCGTAGGACATGCCTTCGCTGCCAACAAGCTCGTTCATCCACAAACTACGTCTTACTACGCTTTCGCCTAATGATTGAGGTTCGCCTGCAGGCGAATTCACTGTTTCATCCGGCGACTTGCTCTGCTGTGGTAATGATGAGGACATGGCGACTACCCAGGACGATACGGCAGCCAGTGCATCAGACGGCGAAGCTCTGGAGCAAGAGCTGTTGCTGCGTGTCAAACAGCAGGATGTCGCTGCCCTGGGGACGTTGCTTCAGCGATGGCGACCTTGGCTCCTAAGTCGAGTGCGCAGGGATATGGGCCACAGCCAACCAGGAGGACGTCGACCCTCGGATCTGGTACAGGAGTCGTGCGTGCTCGCGCTGCGATTCTTGGGGGATTTTCGCGGAGATTCGCGACAAGAGCTGCGAGGATGGCTAACAAAAATCCTTCATACTGCGGTCGAGCAAGCAGTCAGGCATAGCCGGGCCAATATGCGCGCTGATGCGCGCACAACGGGCTTATGTGAGGAGTCTGCTGGCACGGCGCTGCGCATAAGCCAGCTGGTGTCCAATCGCCAGAGTTACCGCGAGGTCGTGGCAGCCGTCGCTCGACTGCCGCTGCGTCAGCGAGATGCACTGTACTGGCGCCTACTGGAAGGTCGCAGCCTGGCAGAGATTGCGGAGCGTATGCAGAAGAGTGAGCAGGTTGCAGCCAGCCTGATCAAGCGAGGACTCGCAGGCCTTCGCGCCGGACTGGCTCCCAATGAGCAGCCACAAAAGCGAGCGCGTGCCGAACGAGTGGACGCCGCGCTGCTTGACTACCTGCGGCTGTGTGACCGAGGACAGACCCCCGTTCGGGAAGATTTTCTGCGCCAGTATGCTGACTGCGCAGCAAGCCTGGCCCCCTTGATTGACTGGCTGCAAGAAGTGCGGCAGCGACTGGTTGACGAAGAGATTCCCTAGTCAACCCAAGGTCGTCTACCTTGCGCGTGCTAGTAAGCTCACTGGGCGATGAGCTGAGCGCTGACTTGGCCAAGCCCGTTCTTGCAGCTAAAGCCCCAGCTGCCGGATGCAAAGTCGGCACTGGTTACCGCAATTGTTCCAGAGCAGATGGGGTCATCAAAAGTGAGGTCCTCGTCGACATACTCCGCAAAAACACCGGCCTGAAGTGCGGTGGCCGTCACTGCTGAAAAGTTGGTATTCCAGACGGGCGTAGTGGTATCTGCGAGCTTGGTGGTACAGGTTCGACTGCCATTAATAGTTAGGCAAACCTTAGGGTCGGGACTGCTGCCATCTGCATCCCAAAAGGAGCCACTGGCATTGCGGGCAGATACAGAGCCCGAAGTAATTCTCAGCACCCAGCGCCCCGTAGCATCTAGTACACAGCTACTTCCCTGACACAGAAAGCCGCGGTCGCAGCCGGAAGCGCAGCCTGTTGTGCCTCCTGTACCTCCAGTGCCACCGCTACCGCCACTGCCGCCGGGAGTACGACTGGGGTCAGAGACTCCGCAGCCAAGCAGTGTGATCAGACTGGCGCCCAGAATTCCGATAAAACGCATCTTGTTCGTGTTCATGGCTCCTCCTTAGAGGGGTGGTTAATTGGCCCCTTGTTAGGAGAAGACGCGCTGCCCGCGAAACGTAGGCGCAGAAAAAGAGAAGGAATGTCTTTTAGTACTTTGCAGATAAGCGCTCAGCACATTCCTGGGCGCTCGGGCGGTCGGCTGAGCGCTTGGCAAGCATGGCTCGGATAAGCTGCGAAACAGCGCGCGGAACATATGTGGGCAGTGGCGGAGGGGACGCGACCAGATGCTCGTACATCAGGACTTGGCGACGTGCATCCGAAAATGGAGGATGACCGCTGGCCAGCAGATACAGGACGATACCGAGGGAGTAGACGTCGGCTGCTCCGGTGACGCGCTTGGCGCACTCCCACTGCTCGGGGGCCATGTAAAGATCCGTTCCTAAGATGTCTTCATCCCCTGTCGATATGGGAAGGAAGACCTCCTGGCGGAAAGTCTTAGCCAGTCCAAAGTCGATTAGATATGGCAGAACAGCGCATCCCACGGAAAGAGGACTGCCATGAATCTTAAGCAGGATGTTATCTGGCCGAAGATCTCGATGTACTACTCCGAGTCTATGTACACCTGCCAACGTACTAGCCGCTCCTGCCCCTATCTGCAGCAGTAGAGCTATGCTCTCCGTAGTTCCGCAGGCAGGCCAGGCGGGCGCTCCCATTCGCTCGGCAAGGGAATCTCCCAGCAGTTCTAGCAGCAGGCCGGGGCTGCCAGTCGGAAGGATTCCCATATCCAGCAGGCGCGGAATCCCAGCGAGTGCCCCGTCTTGATGCAGATGACGCAGGATGAGACCTTCATTGACACATCGTGCTGCGACACCGGGGTCTGATAGGTGCTCGGTATGCATGTACTTTAGAATCGCTGATTGGCCGGTTGCACGTAAGACGACCTCATCGACGGTACAGATCGCACCGACCCAGCGAGTACGTACATGTTCCCAGCTGCTGGCATCGAGCAACTGTGCGGTGCTCATGGCTGCGCCTTCCATTCCTATACTGCTGTCGCTGCTTTTCCGCTGGCCTGCTTAGCTGCCGCAGTGGTGTTTAAAGGGAGTCCCGAAGATGTTGACCAGATGATGCAAGGACTCTTGGGGGTTGTTCTTGCGATCCAGATCAACGGCCCGCTGCATATCGATACGTCCTTGCTGTAGCCACCCTGCTAGCTCGTCAATGTGCTGATCGATCCACTTGTGGGTCAGGTTGTTCTCGGGATCCACGGGCTCAATGACCATCCACGGTGTCTTCTCTGCGTGGCGCCGTCCGCGAGGCGGTGGATAGTCCGCAAAGAAGATCCGCTTACGCTGAGCTACGACGCCATGCAGAAAGTCAAACCAAGAAAGCAGTGTCTCACTGTAAGTCGCTTGTACTTTCTTATGATCAAATGCATATGCCGCGAGCATCTCAATCAGGATGCTTGGCATCCCCGAGATCGAGTGACGATCACCTGCCATGCGGAAGTCGCGCCACCACTTTAGGAGCCGCACGCACTCATTAAACTTCACCCGCCCGGAAATTTGGTTGCTCTGATTGGTGCGCGTTTTGATGAACAGATTGTGGCGCTCCACGGAAGTCAGGCGCTTCGTACCGTCGCCGCGTAGCAACCACTGATAGTCGTCGCCGTACTCCTTGGCCTGAATCATCGGTACCAGATCGAACGACAGCTTTGAGCGCTCAAAGGCAATCTTGATGGAGCTTTTGGTGCGGCTCTTGTGCGGTGGACGCTGCGGATAGGCACGGTCCGCATAGCCCTGGAAGCGGTCAAGCAGCCGACTGATGCGCTGCTCGTCTTCCGTCATCGGCGCGAGAACAAAAGGAATGTCCACATCTTGACCCTCGACTTCGGACCCACCCGTGACATGCCGCCGCAGTCCGGTGTTTTTCGCAAAGGAGCCCGCCCCAGGCGTAGATCGTACAGTCAGCTTGTCGGTAGCCGCCTGGGCGCGAATGCGCTCCCTGATCTCGTGTGCTTGCTTGGCCATGGCCGCTTCTGTATCTGCGTCTGGCTTGAGCCAGTCTACGAAAGTTTCCAGGCGACGTTCGATAAGTGGAGCGGTTTGGGTCGGCATGGATTCCCCTGTGCGCGCTTGGCGAACTGAGATCGTGTGAAGCAGCAGTGCGGGCTGGTAAACGGGCTGCTGGTGCTTGTCGTAATGATAGGTCTGCAGCGGCGGATGAATGTTGGGGTTGGTCGCCATCCCAATGCGCAGCGCAAGTGCGCCCGGCACCGCTGCAAACAAGTGAACGGCGGTAGTATTGGGCAGCTGCTTGGCGACCGCGTCGAGCGCTTTTCGTACCGCAGCAGCGACGGCATGAACGTCCGCTTCAGATTGCAGCGCATCTGGGGAAGGCTCGGAAAGACTGATGTCTATCTCGCAAAGCGGGTCTGCTACGATCTTTCGGGTCAGTGCTGGGTCGACCGGAAAAGAAGCACTGATGCGCATGATTACGGGCCCAGATGTAGTTTGGTGACTCTGGGGCAGCCCCTGTAGCTCTACTTGCTGCGTCTGCACGATGCCCGGCCAGTGCCAACTAGAAGACCCTGCTTTCTCTTGGTGAATGCGCTGAAAGACAGAGACTGGAACCAGCCCACCCAACAGTGTTCCAAGCTGAATGCTAAGAGGCACGGGTGCCATCCCGAAGTACACAATCCTGGGCGTTGGATTTGTTTGCAGAGCTGGCAGCACCTGGGAGGAAACTTGCTGCGCTTGCAGCGCGCCAAGGTTGTCCCAGTTGGGAGCCGTTAGCTTCGCTCCCAGCTGCATCAGCGGCGCGATATTTATACGCCTTACAAATGTAGCCTGGGAACCTAGCGCATCTTGGATCTCCGCATCTGTGATGACGCCAAGTGAGGGCTGCGTAATGAGGAGCAGCGGCTGCTTCTTTATGGAATCCGGCGCTTGGGGCATAGGCTGTGTAAATGGCAGCATAGGAGGGGGGGATGACAGCAAAGGGTGACGCTTGTTTAGGAAAAGCAGACACGTGACCCCAGTTAGAAAAAGGGCTGTCATTTGAATGGAGAGATGCGCACTGCGAAAAAAGTGGGCGGCTTTTTTTGCTAATGCCTGCAATCGCGTCGGGCGGGTTGGCATTCTGGGCAGCTGGCAAGCTGCTTCGCAGGCGGTGACCATAGCCACCTGGCTCATCGCTGGGCGCGACTCGGGGACAGGTGAGAGCATGGCGCAGATGATGGCTGCAAGCGGCGTTGCCACATCGGGTCGAATTGCGCGCAGGCCCTGAGCAGTGCTGGACAGCTCAGAAAAAGCAGGCCGCTTGCTGGTCAGAAGTTCCCAGCCCACAACACCAAGCGAGTAGGTATCAAGCGCAGCCGTGTGTATCGGCAGTTGGGCGTTGGTATCCTCTGTCGGGGCTGCCAGCCCAAGCTCTGGGGCTCGATAGTGCACTGTGCCGGGACGAGCTCCCGGATGCGTATCTAGCTGGGTCAGTGCTGCTGGCCACGGTTGAGCTTTACCCACTGTCTCCGGCTCAAGCCAGGCCAGGCCAAAGTCGATGAGTGTCAGTTTCAGTCGCTCCCCTCCGGGGGCCGTGTCGGTGTTTACGCGAACCATCAGGTTTTCGGGCTTGATGTCGCGATGTACGACTCCCTGGTCGTGCGCGTAAGACAACGCGGCTGCGACCTGGGCCAAAATCCGCGCGACCTCAGCACTGGAAAGCGGCGCTTCCCGAGAGAGCAGAAGCTGCCTTAACGAGACACCTTCGGCATGCTCCATCACCAGGTACTCGGTTCCATCGGGCAAGGTGTCTGCATGCAGCAATCTGACGATGCCGGGATGGTGTAGCCGCGCCAGCGCCTGCCCTTCACGCAGAAACCGCGCGCGCTGCTCTGGCCCATCATGGCCAGGGCGCAGCAGCTTGATGACGACGTAGTGACCCAGCCGTACATGTCTGGCCAAAAAGACCAGGCCAGCACCTCCGGAGCCAAGCAGCCGATCGAGCTGATATTCGCCGATGAATTCGCCGCTACTTGCAGTGTGCATGAAATGACCTCAACGGAATCTTCGCCTCAGTCGAGCAAGTGATGGGGGCAAAAAAGACCGCCCAGTTTTTCTGCCGTTTGCGTCTCAAGCTCCATGGAGCTTGCGATTGGAACCCCAACGGGCCGGTAGCGCCAGCTATCAGCGACTGCCTGCGACGAGAGACCGGTTGCTTACCAAGGCGCCTGTCAGGCCGCCAGCGCACGCTTGTTGTGCTTACCCCAAACCGTCCAGCCGATCTTTGGAGTCTGTATGACCACGACTTTTGAGCACCTTCTGCACCTGTCACGAGCCAGTGCCAACGTCCTCCACATCGCCTCTTACGAGTGGGAGAGGGTGCGCGGCAACGTCATCGGGCTGGCCAAAGACCTGTGTCTGCCCATGCGGGTGTGGAGCCAGTCCACTGGGCTTCTGCTGTGCCACGAAGACGGAAAGACAACTTGTGAAGATGAAGCAGCGACCGATCCCTTAGAGATTTTGAAGCAAATCCATGGTTCACAGGAGCCTGGAGTCTGGCTGCTCGAAGACTTTCAACCGTTTCTGCGCGATGAGCATCACCCAATCCAGCGCTGGCTGCGCGAGCTTGCCCGCATGTCCAGCTCTCCGCGACGACTGGTGCTGCTGTCTACGCCCCTGCCAGGTCTTCCCATCGACCTGCGCAAAGAAATACCAACCATAGAGCTACCGCTGCCGGGCGTCGATGATCTGCGCTTGGTTCTGCAGGATGTCGCTGCTGCCGCTGGAG
>ERZ795056.3398-NODE-3398-length-17139-cov-5.452763_pt1 | contig 17139 bp, 10 predicted proteins | sample MGYA00375140_ERZ795056 | MGnify/ENA primary metagenome ERZ795056 (study PRJEB30185, sample SAMN05720227) | activated sludge metagenome | isolation source: Anaerobic digester | place: USA | collected 2015-03-09 ... | reverse complement strand
TTCTACCCTGGTTGAATTGAAGTTTCCATCATACACAACAAATTCACCAGGTGCGATGGCAGTGCCATTTCCAAAAATGGGACTATCGGTATAATCCACTCCATCAACCGGAACCGCGGTTACAGCACTTCCCTGTTTTGCCACGATGATTCGCCTGATGCCATTACCATTCGTCCAGTTAAAAGTAAGTTCCTTTCCGTCGGTGATCAAGGTGTTTATATTGGTAGATGGAATGGTAGGAACGGTACGGGTGGTAACGCTGGTTGTATAGGCGGGCTTTTTATATACCGGCTCACCTATCCCATTGTATTCATACACGGCAAAAAAGTACTCAGTGCCTTGTTGCAGGTTCCCGATAACGGTATTATTTCCCGATGAACTGTACACTACATAATTTCCGGAACCGATCTGTGTTCCACTTCCATAAGTGTTATTACCTCCATAGCTGGTAAGATCTGCCGGATCAGCATTTACGGGTGAGCCCTGGCGGGCCAGGATCAGTCTTCGGGCTCCATTTCCAACAGTAATTGTTGCCGTTACCGAATTGCCTGTAATATTGCTAAAGGTCAAATTGCTTGTTTGAACTGTAGGAGCGGCAGATGTAAAGGCGTTACCTGTTAAAAAAGTACTGGTCATATATTCAGTTGTTGCGCCGCTGCCATTGTATTCAAAAAAAGCAAAGAAGTATTGGGTTCCTGCTGTAAGTCCTGTAAGGTAGAAGCTGGTAAAAGCATTGTTGTAGATCACAAATTGTCCGGGTGCGATGGCCTGCCCGCTTCCAAAGTCTGTATTTGCAGTATATTCCAATCCATTTTGTGGAATGGCAGTCACCGGGCTGCCAGCCCTGGCTACAATGATTCTTTTGGTCCCATTTCCGGCCGTCCAGGCGATATTAAATGATGCACCGTTAACTACAGGAAAAGAAAGATTACTAGTAGAAACCGTTGGTGGCGCAGCTGTAACTATCATAGAAGCGATCGCCAGTATCAATGTGTACAAAGTTTTCATTTTATTTATTTTTTGCAAATCTGTGCCATTCATAAAAATCCGGGAATAGATAAAAGAATGAAATGTTACATTTAATACATCAATTGTACATAATGGGAAACTTATCGTTTAATATTTATGTAAAGGGTATTTCATTCATTAGTATGGAAATCCATCCAGGCTTTCATCTATAAACAGGCATAATCAGCAGAGCCAAGTTGGTATAAACTTTTACATCATTAAATGTATCGTATGAGAAGCTATGTTAAATTAAAAAGATCAATCGCAGTTATAATTGCCGGAACAATGGCTACTTCAGCGGCTATTGCTCAATCTTCCGATGGATGTTTCTTTAAAGACACTTTACTCAATATTAATTTTGGTACAACAAAAAATCTGCAACAGTTTAACCTGAATGGATTGAGGATATATCAACGCGATTTCAGCAATTGTCCTAATGATGGTTATTATGCTTATGTATCTGAAACGAGTGAGTGCTTCAATGGTGATTGGCATACGATCCGTGAAGATCATACGCCCAATGACCAGGATGGAAAAATGTTTATTGTAAATGCTGCTCCCAACGCAGGTATGTTTTTCATCAGTAAATTAACCGGCTTTAAACCCAATACCACTTACGAACTTGCCTTGTGGATGATGAATGTCTGCAAACTTAACAGTGGCTGTGAACCAATGCCACCGCAGATCGTTATATTACTGGAAACGGCTGAGGGCGCAAAGATGGCAGAGTTTCGTACTGGCAAACTGTTCCAGGGCGATAAGCCAGGTTGGACCCGGTACGCCGGCATGTTCAGAACGCCCGCTTCTATATCCCAGGTTGTTTTGAAAATGACCGATATCATTGATGGTGGCTGTGGCAATGATTTTGCGATGGATGATATCACATTCAGGGAATGCTATCCGCCCCCACCCCCACCCGTTAGTAAGAAGGAAACCCTTGCTCCTCCGGTAGTCCAGGGAAAAATAGCAAAACCTGCCGACATTAAACCAGTTGTACCCGAAACCCCCAGGGTTTTGAAAGTGGATAAAAAAGCGATACCGGTTGCTACTTTGCCGAGAATGGATACCACGATTAAAAATAAAGCTGTTGTTAAGAATCGCGATATACCGGTGTCTGTTCCGCTGCCCATTCAAACAAGGGAGAACCCGGTTGTGAAACAGATAGTGACTACAGGAGAATCGATCCTGCTGGAATTGTATGATAATGGAGAAATAGACGGTGATACCGTAAGTATTTATCATAACAATGAACTGGTTGTTTCCCGGGCCGGTCTTTCAGAAAAACCTGTGAAATTTACGATCAAAGCCAGTAAGGAACAACCTCACCATGAAGTGATAATGGTTGCAAATAACTTAGGTAAGATACCTCCAAATACATCACTCATGATTATAACGGCTGCAGGTAAACGCTACGAGGTATTTATTTCATCTTCTGAACAGAAAAATGCCAGGATCATTATTGATTATACAAAATAAAGGCATACAATCTCTGGTTTTATGTTCATAAAAAAGGCTGCCTCAAAAGAGGCAGCCTGGATTGAATCCCTGATTTTTCTATAGTTTAATCAATTTAATCAACTTATGTTTATTTCCCTGTACGAATTCGGCGATGTAAAGTCCCTTTATATAATTGCTTCCTAATTTTACCGTTTGCCCAGGCATGATGCCCTGGCGAATTTCAATCATTTTACCATTAAGGTCTGTAATACGCAATGAAACCGGGATACTTCTTTCATTGCTGTTAACTGTGAGCGTAAACTGTCCCTGGCTTGGGTTTGGCATTGCATTGACTTCGAGTTCATGCGTAACCGTTAGCTCTGTAAATGTTTTGGCTGTTGCATTGCTTTTACCTGATGGAGCAGTTACGATCCTTGGTAATTCAGTACATACCGGCAGGTTTACATTCAGTGACCTCACGCTGGTACCATTGCCGCAACCATTCGTTCCCACAACACTCACTAAACCTGAAATGGCAGAAGCCGGGTAAGTTACGAGGATGTTGGTAGTACCCTGCCCTGCATCAATTGATGCCCCTGCAGGAACAGACCAGGTAACCGTAGTTGCATTGGTTGGCAATGCCGGGATGCTATAAATAAACTGGCGAACCGGACAAGCCGACAATGACTGACCTGTAATGGCGCCCGGTACAGAAGGTAATTTTCTTACGAGGGTCAATGTTCTAACCGACGTGCTTCCGCAATTGGCATCAGCCCTTACCGTTATAGCACCGGTTGTGAAGGCAGTTGTATAATTTACAATGATGATGGTATCATTTACGCCTGGAGGATTTGGATGCGTTACGATCGCACCTACTGCAGGTGTCGTCCAGGTATAGCCTGTTGCATTGGCTATTTTTTTAATGGTATACGTTGCACCGGTAGTTCCAATCCAAGGACAAGGATCTGTAGGGCCAACTATGGTAGGTGTGGTTGTTGGTGCCAGTGTTTTGATGGCCAAAGTCCTGGCAATGTTATTGGTTCCGCAACCATTCGCAGAAGTTACTGCAATTGTACCACTTGAGAAACCTGCACCATATGTAACCTGGATGATGGTATCATTAAACCCTGTTCCAGCCGGGTGCGTAGCAGTTGCTCCTGCCGGTAACACCCAGTTATAGGAAGATGCGTAAGCAACTTTTGAAATGGTATATGTTGCCGTGTTTAGGGTTCCTACAATCGCACAAGGATTGGTTAAACCGCTGATGGTGCCCGGTGTAGATGGTAACGTGGACCTCAATATGCTCAGGTTTCTTGCATTGCTTGTTCCGCAACCTGCAGACTGTACTGAAATATTGGTTGTTGAAACAAAGTTGTTGTCAAAGCTCACAGTAATAATGGTATCATTTAAACCAGTACCACCTGGATGTGAAGTGATGGTAGCACCTGTTGGTACTGTCCACACATATGATAAAGCATTAGATACTTTACGAATCGTATACACTGCCTCTTCTGTTGAACCTATGAACTGGCATGCATTGGTAGATCCGGTAATGGCGCCAGGCGTTGAAGGTGCAGAAGCTGTAACAGAAAGTGATCTGTCGCTGCTATTGCCGCAATTGGCTACTGATCTAACTTTCAAAGCGGCTGTAATGTATCCTGCATTGAACGTAACAATGATGCTGTTGGTACCTTGCCCGCTGACAATACTAACGTTGGCGGGTACTGTCCACAAATAAGATGTGGCATTGTTAACAGCAGCAATACTATAGTTAACCTGTGTGCCGGTTCCAACAAATGCACAGGCATTGGCAGGTCCGCTGATCACAGTTGGTGTGCCTGGTAATAATTTTGAAATGGTCAAAGACCTTGGAGCCCTGCTTCCGCAATTGCCATTGGCGGTAACTTTGATACTGCCCGATACAAATGCATTCAGGTAACTAACCTCAATACTGGTGGTACCCTGGCCGCTGATGATGGTTGCACCAGCTGGTACGGTCCAGATATAAGAAACTGCATTTGGTACTGCTACGATGGAATAAACTGCATTGGTTGCCTGGCCAATGAACGGACACGCATTTGTAGGTCCGGTAATAGCTCCCGGGATAGCAGGTAATATTTTAGATACGGTTAACTTACTTGGTGCACTATTGGTACATGGACCAGAAGAAACCTTTATTGTATCTACAGAAGAAACGGTATTGTCAAAAAGCACGTTGATGCTGGTAGTACCCTGGCCGGAAATGATGGCAGCGCCAACTGGAACAGACCATATGTAAGTTGTTGCATTGTTAACCGGTGCAATTGAATAAGTAGCCGTATTAACGGTGCCAACAAAAGAACAAATATCAGTGGGGCCAGAAATGTTACCCGGCTTGGCAGCAATTGGTATTACAGACATTGTTATCACATTTGAAGTGGTAACATTGCTGCCGATACAAACAAAATTGCTTGTAAGCACGCAGGTTATATTGTCGTTATTGATACTGGTTGTAGTTGAATAAGTGGAACCGGTGGCGCCATTTATATTTACACCGTTCTTTTTCCATTGGTAAGTTGGTGCGGTTCCTCCATTTGTTGGAACAGCAGTAAATGTAACCGGTGATCCCGAACAGATAGGCGTTGAAGGATTTGCCGATATGATCACAGCAGGTGCACAAACCAGGATCGGATTGGTTACATTGATATCTACCACGCTGATATGTCCGAACGCACTGCCATCTTTTACCCTGATATCAAATATCATTTCGGTTTGACCGGTTATAGTAAATACAGCCGCCCTATTATAATCGGCGTTATTAGTAGCATTATATTCCTTCCATGTTAGTTCATCGGCCCTTTTAATTTCAATGATCCTGTCATCAGCTACACTCCTTGTTCCCCAGAATTTTATCGTGTATTGTTTGCTGTTATCAAGGCCACTGAATTTCCATCGTCCGTCTGTTGCACTTGGATGAGCAAAAATATAATCTGTTGTAGCCGAAACGGGATAGTCATTAACAGCACCACCAACATTTCCGGTACTGGCACCAGGACCGCCGGTATTGAATGTTCCATCTATCCTGTTGATCACTTCCAGCGTAACCGTCGTGGCTACGTTACCGGTAGTTAATGCGTTTTGAACTTTGATACCTGGTAATCCGTCAGTAACATTATTCCAGTATTTACCATCTGTATCCGGAGAAGCGGTAGCGTCCAGTCCTGCATCAAATAAAATCCTCGTACTAACGGTAACTTTTACGGTGTCTGTACTAAATGCAGCTTTATCATCAGTAACTTTCAGCACAAAAGTATAAATACCTTCTACAAGGTCATTCACAGCTGTAGTTGCTGCATTGGCTGAAACGATGGTATAGCTTTCTGGTCCGGAAATTTTAATCCACTCATAGCTGGAAATCACACCATCCTCATCAGTAGAGGCGCTTCCATTTAAATTGGCTGTGCTTACCGGTAAAGAGGTGTTAATGTCATTGCCAGCGCGGGCTACCGGGGGCAGGTTCACCGCATTGGAAGCAGTTGTTACACTGATATCCACAACAGATATATGTCCGAACGCACTACCGCTTTTCACACGGATGTCGAAGGTCATTTCTGTTTTGCCCGAGAAGGTAAATATTGCCGCACGATTGTAATCACTGTTGTTGCTTGCATCATATTCCTGCCATACACTGGCATCTGATCTCTTTATTTCAATCACTCTTTGATCTGCCACACTCCTGGTTCCCCAGAATTTTACAGTGTATTGTTTAAGTGCATCGAGACCAGATATCTTCCAGCTTCCATTAACGGCACTTGGTTCAGCAAATGCGTAATCACTTGTTGCTGTTGCGGGATAGTCATTTACTGCGCCCACTGTATTGCCGGTATTGGTACCAGGACCATTGACATTGAATGTACCGTCGATCCTGTTGATAACTTCGAGTGTAACAGTAGTTGCAGCATTGGCAATGGTAACCGCATTCTGTATTTTGATACCGGGGAGCCCATTGGTAAACGTATTCCAGTATTTGCCACCTCCGTCTGGTGAAGTTGTAATATCGGGGCCTACTTCAAAAAGAATCCTTGAGCTTACGATCACATCTACCGTATCAGCTTTGATATTTGAGTTGTTATCCGTAACCGTTAGGGAGAATGAATAACGGCCTTCCGTTAAGTTATTTACATTGGTAGTTGCTGTATTTGGTGAAACGATCTGGAAATTGTTTGGCCCGGAAATTTTGGCCCATGTATAACTTGTGATGGATCCGTTCAATGCACTGGAAGTACTTCCATCGAGACTGATTGTATTGGTTGGCAAAGTGATGGAAATGTCATTTCCTGCCCTGGCAACAAGCGCCTGTTGGGTAAAACGGTTACAAAGTGAATCCAGCACCGTTTCAGCTTTTATCCTGTTATAAAAAAGGTCATGGCCAAGGTTATTTACGTGAACCGCATCATAATCATATGCAATGGCAATAGAACCATCCGGATTGGCAACAGTAGAATAAAAATCAACTGCTTTATTTCCAAACCTGGTAATGATCCAATCACGCATGGTCTGTATATCTGTATTCTGCTGAGAAGTAAGGTTGTTCCTTGGTTGGGTAGTAGTTACCCAAACGGCAACATTGGCCGAATCGGCGAGGTGCATTGTTCTTTCAAAATTTTCCTGTTGTTCGGCGATGCTGTAGTCATTAACTGCATCATTCGATGGCATATTGATGATGATCGCATCGGGTTGAAGGGCTAATGCAGCAGTAATATTAAAACCATTTACTGGTGAAGGCCTGTTTGCCGGAGGGGTAAAACCAGTCGGGCATAAATTGTTGTATGTGGTAAAACCAGGGATACCAAAATTATATACCGTATTCAGAACATTCTTTCTTTTTACGTATTCGGTGAATTTGCTTACCCATGAGCTGTCCGACGGGGTGGCACCCGTTCCGAAAGAAGTAGAAGACCCAAGCACCACAATGGTCCAGGATTTATTACAGTTTACTACATCGGAATCATTTGCCTTTGTTTGCGTAGCGAATAAGAACAGCATTGAAACCAGGAATGCGAATCGGGTAAATAGGTTAAGCATATATATAAATTTTCAACTTTCTTGAATACAATTTTGTGTGATCGAAAGAATTTTCCAGGAGTGAATACAGTTGATTTTTAAAAAGAATACATTGGATTTGTGAAGTTCACAAATGGATAACAACTGGATTGGAATGGTTGATTTATAAACAGGATACTTATGGGGGAATAAGCTTATAGTTCTTTGGGAGAGCTATATTACCACAAACATAGTAATTAATTTCATATTTGCACTATAAACGCCCAAATATTATTCAATAATTTTTAAAACAAACGGACATTTTCTGCCCTCAAAATAGTTTTTATAAAAGATAGAGGATCACTTTATTGCATATTTTTTTTCTAAAAATTACCCGACTTATGTTTTTCAATCATTCGTCGTAAACCAGGGAAATCATTGCCGGGAATTAAGGATTGGCGGGCTTTTCATCGGATCTGCACCGGCACATTGTACCTGCCTGTTAATGAATAGGATACCAATAAATGCAATCTGGCCGATTGGTGCAATATCCATAATGACCCAGTTTGTAATGTGGAATAGGAAAATGACAATAGCAAGCCATCGGTCAAATTTTTTGGTAAAGAATCCAATTAAAACAATGCTTTCTAAAACAACAGATATTGTATAAAGTACATATGTTAGCGATGGATGATTAACAAAGTAAACATTTAGCGAAGTTCTGAATCCCGTGTTCATTTCCAGGTGGTATGGCGTAAACTGGTTCTGAAGATATTGACTGAATAAACCGGTGTGCTGTAAGGCACCGTCGTATATCTTTAAAAACGCCGCAGATACATAAAAAAACAAGAGGAAATAACGGGTTGCTTCGAAGGCCAGGTAGCGGTTCATTTCTTTTTTAAACAGGAATGGGACAAAGATCCAGCAAAAACCAGCCTGGAAATTACGGTGTGTGAGATAGCCGGTCAGCGTGATATAATACAGGAACATCAGGATGCAAAGCACGATGGCCATTTTATTATTAAATGGGTTGAAGATGAATGCCAAAAGCAATATGATCATACTGGTATTGATAATTAATCCCAGCCATGAATGTGCAAGGATCGTTTGGGGTATCTTAAGGCCGAATACGATCCAATAGATAGGATCAACTCCAATGCTAAAAAAACGATCCCCCTGCAGCTGCTGATATCCAACACCCGATATCATGAACATTAAGCATTCGATCATCAGTAGGCTGAAAATGATCCGGAGCGATCGCTTATTGGGCCATATAGAATTTGTTGGATTCATTAAGGCGTACTGATTGTATAGATAATGGTTGAATCATAAAGAGAAACCTTTCCCTCCTTAAATAATAATCGGTATTTAACCAATTCCATCTTCGATTTAGACGGTACATTAACGCCAGCGAATTGGCAAAACCATACAGGCCAAAGGTTTGCATGAGATCTGTCGGGCGTAAGCGATTCCAGTAAAAATTTCTTTTTTTGCTCACCTGCAGTGGTTGACCTTATATATTGTTCAAGATAGACGGTACTTTCCTGTTCTTTATACTTACCATAGGTGTGTAAGGAGGTTTCCAGGAAATCTTTTTTCCAGTAAAGATGGTGGGTAATCGGTACCAATTGTCCATTCAACCTGATGGCATAAGTTGCCGTTATTGACGTGGTTCCTGGTGCCAGGGCAAACATATTATTGAACGGAAAAATCAGCATGTCCATCTTTTTCCCGATGAAGATCAATTGCAGGGAAATAAGCAGCATCAAGCCGATGAATGCCAACTTCGAATGTTTGAATACTTTATATAAAAAAAGTTGCCTCATCCCGAATAATTAATTTCGTTTGTGCGTGCGGGTAAGGTAAACTGCTTTTTAAAACCAGCCAATAAAAAAAGGAATACTGCTACATAAGCGATGGAGCTGATGATCGCTGCCGCATAAACACCATATAACGGTATGAGCCATGTGTCCAGGGAAGCTACCAAACAGAGTCCCATGAGATCTCCTATAAAGATTCTTTTAATATTCCCTTTTCCGATGTACACGGCATTGAGCAGGGTCAATATTCCCAGGCAAACAAATCCTGGTAATAAGATCAGCATGATTTTATACATTTCTTTAAAATCATCACCAAAAAGGAACGGGAAAATGAATTTGCCCGATGCTGCAATACAAATAGCTGCCAGGGTAATCAACAGGATATAAGGCTTCATTAATTTTTTCCATTCAATATATGATGAGCCTATTTTTTCTGATGCAATGAACGGAAGTAAAGTGGAACTGATCATCGAGGAAAAATACAGGAAGTACTGCCCCGTTTTACCACATTGAACATAATTTCCAAGGGTGACCGGGTCGGTATATTTTTCTACAAAAAAATTATCTATCCTTAAAAAAGCAAAATATACAAGTGATGAAATCATGATGTAGATGCCCGGCCTGATAAATGCCGGCCAGCTAACGGTTGCGGTTAGCTCCCCTGTTTCCTGGTGGCTGAGGCCATATAATATCAATCCCTGGATGAGGAACAAGGCTGCATATCCAATAGTTACCTGGCTGGCGGTAACGGGTTGTTGCTGTTGATAACAAACCAGCAGGTAGCCAAGGAAGAGCAGGTTTGTAGCAGAGAGTACCACATTCTGCAGGTTAAATTTTTTCTGGGCAGATAAGATCCCCTGGTAAAAGATCAGCATCAGGTTCCCGGTGCCGAATAATATAATGGCAATGGCCGGTTGCTGAAAATATGCATTGTAATTGGGTAATACCAGTAACGCATACACGCAAAGTATCATCACAAAGAATATCAGTACGGCCAGCAGCATCCGTTGAATATTCCGGAGCAACGCCGGTTCAAATGACAATAAAGCAATGGAAGCATAATCGAGGCCACCGCTGAAAATGAACACGACGAAATTTATAAGGTATAATTCATTGAAATAAGCACCACTCGCTGAAGCTCCAAGCAGCCTTACAATGAAAATATTGATCCCGAACACCAACAGATGGTTCAGCAATTTGCCCATCATATTGTGCTTCAGGATCGTTGCAATATTTACCATGTAAAGAATCAGGTGTTAACTGTTCCGGTTGTTTTTTCTGCAATGTTGATTTAAAATTGTTCTTCAACGCCGATTCCCAGTTTGCCTGGGAAAATTTGCGTAATTTATTTCACTATTTCAGGCTGTTTATAATGGCGGCAAATTCTTTTGCATCCAGGCTCGCCCCTCCTACCAATCCGCCGTCTACATCCGGTTTTCCAAATATATCACTGGCATTGGCGGCTTTAACACTGCCACCATATAAAATGGAAACAGAATCTGCCATTTCCTGCCCATATTGATCTGCCAGTACTTTACGGATGTGTTGGTGCATTTCCTGTGCCTGGTCGCTGCTGGCGGTTCTGCCGGTACCAATGGCCCAGATGGGTTCGTAGGCGATGATGAAATCTTTCAATTGTGCTTTATCCAGGTGAAAAAGGCTTTCTTTCAATTGTGCAGCTACATAACTGTTTTGGGTATCCGCTTCTCTCACAGTGAGTGGTTCGCCACAACAGAATACCGGTTTAATTCCTGCTTCCAATGCCTTGTTCACTTTTGCAGCGAGAATAGCCGGTGTTTCCTGGAAGTATTCCCTTCTTTCACTATGCCCGATGATAACATATTCTACATTCATGCCTTTCAGCATTTCTGCACTTACCTCGCCTGTATATGCACCATTATTGGTTGAGGCGCAGTTTTGTGCAGCCACTTTAGCGTTCGTTTTGCCTGCAAGCTTATGTTGCACCGTTAGCAGGTATGGAAATGGTACGGCAAACAAGGCCAGTTGATCTTTCCTGAGGGAATGATCTGTTGCGAGTAATTGGGTCATCAATTGTTCGGCTTGTTGCAGGTCCAGGTTCATTTTCCAGTTGGCTGCCGCGATCTGTTTGCGCATAAAGAAGTTATTTGGTTAAAATGTAAAGTTGCTGAAGTTGATTTTTTTCAGTTTCCAAAAGTAGTTGGTTTTTCATTTTCTTCCAGTTTTCAATATCCCGGAAAGCTTTATCCAGTTCATAACGTTCAGTACCCCACGAAAAGTTGGATACAAATTTCTCCGGCTGAGATTGCCCGAAGATATTGCAACAAACACCTATCACCGTCCCGGTATTAAAAGAAGTATTGATGGCAGCCCTGCTGTAATCGCCCATCAACAAACCCGCTTTGTTACCGGCATTGAGTGGTTGCATCGAATCATCAATATAATATTGAACATCTGTTCCTGTATTTTTTACGTTGCTGTTGCTGGTGCCGGCTCCCAGGTTACACCATTCACCGATCACACTGTCGCCCAGGTAGCCATCATGGGCTTTATTGCTATAGCCCATAAGAATAGAATTTTTAATTTCTCCGCCTGCCACACAATGCGGACCGATGGTTGTTGCACCATATATGCGGCTTCCCATCTTGAGAATACTTTTTTCACCCAGGCAAAATGGCCCCCGAACCATGTTTCCTTCCATTACGATGGCATCCGACGAAATGTAAATGGGGCCGATGGAAGCATTGAGAATACAGTGTTCTACCACAGCGCCCGTTTCTATAAATATATTTTCGGGGTTTGTGCAACGGTTGGTTTGGCTGATGGGTTGCGACTCACGGTTACGCGTAACCAATTCAAAATCTCTCCGGATAGCCCAATCATTGAACTGGAATATATGCCAGGGATGATTTAGTTTCCGGATTTCGTTTCCTTCCAGGATGGTAAGTTTATCTTTGGCAGCCTGTATCACAATGCGGAAATTCTGTAAACTGGGAATGATATTGGCGGGAATATAAAGCTGTGCCGCATCTGATGTTTCCAATACGGTTGATACATTGTCGCCAACCAATTGCTCCCATTTTTCCCTGATGGTTAAAATGCCTACGCGGATATCTGCCACATGGCGGGTGTATGTAAACGGATATAATTGTTCCCTGCAATGACTGTCATCTAAAAATATCTTCATCTTATTTAAAATTACAAATAAGCCTATTAAAGCGATGATTTTATTTTAAGGAATGGATTGCTGAAATGTTGATGTTTAATGCAAGCAAAAATCCCCCCGGAAAACCGAAGGGATCTTAAAGTATAGCCATGAAAAACAAAGTTCCAAAAAAGCCCGGGGGCCTTATGATTATTTTGATTTCTTTTCGTAACGTTTGTTGAATTTATCAATACGACCTGCAGTATCTACCAGTACATTTTTACCGGTATAAAATGGGTGTGATGTATTGGAGATCTCCAGTTTAATTACCGGGTATTCCTGTCCGTCTTCTTCCCAAACGATGGTTTCGGAACTATGAGCAGTAGAACGGCTCAAAAAGGTATGACCATTACTCATATCCTTGAAAACCACTTTTTTGTAATGAGTTGGATGAATGCCTTGTTTCATAATTTTAATGTTTTTGCATACGGATTTTGCCGTATAATTTTTTAGAAAGTGCAAATGTAAGACTTTTTGCCTGAAAAATGCAGGAAATCAGTGCTTAACTCTTCATATTTACAAATTGAAGGGCAAGTCCGAGGCTCCAGGTTTTGCTAAGCTGAATCACATCCTGCAAGTCGTCGATCTTTTTACCAGTAACCCGGATGATATCATCCATGATGGCCACTTGCACCTTCAGCCCGCTATCCTTGATAAGTTTCACGATCTTTTTCGCATCTTCCTGTTTGATGCCGTTTCTCACAGGCACTTCTTTTTTGGTCACTTTTCCACTTGGAAAGGGCTCTTTGCTCAGGTCATAAACTTCAGCAGCGAGGCCTTGTTTCATGCTCCTGCTGATCAATACATCGATGATCTGTTGAATTTTCATGTCGCTATCCGCTTCCAGGTTCAATTTGAAATCTTTTTTATTGAGATCAATGACCACATGAGAACCTTTGAAATCGAAACGGTTGGTGATTTCCTTGTTCACTACATTGATTGCATTGTCGAGCGTTTGCAGATCAACTTTGCTAACCATATCAAAAGATGCCATAGTATAAATTTTACCAAAAGTAAAAAACCCATGGCATAAAGCCACAGGTTTTTTAATAACAGGAAGGGTTTTATTATTTCATTTATCAGCCATTACCTTTTACCCTGTTTTGTTCATCACTGGCACTTCCGGCTTTTCTTCCGCTGCCTGCCTTTAGCTTGCCTTTACTGAACCTGTATGAAAAGCTTATGCCAACTGCCCGGCTATCATTCACATCCCTGAATTGGGCGTCTACCGTACCATACTTACTATATCCTTTAAACACCCCACCGGCAAAAATATCCCGGGCATTCAGTTTCAAAGTGCCCTTATTTTTCAAGATCTGTTTGCTGATACCGGCGTTCACCTGGCCGATCGGCTGGATGAAGATCACACCTTCAAGACCTTTGCTCCTGTAAAAACCACTCAATTCAGCCGACCAGCCTTTGCCTAATTTAAATTGTTGTTGCAATTGAGCCATGAAGGATGTGGTACCAATGCTGATGGCCTCATTGTTTACAATGCCCTTAAAACGATTGTTGAACACATTCGCATAAAGGTTGGCACTCCACCATTTTTTTATATCCTTGTTGGCGCTCAATGCAAAACCAACCTGGTGCATTGTGGCAATATTTGCTTTTTTAAGAAAGGTTTCATTGCTCAGTTCATTCTGTTCGAACACCTGTTGAATGATATTATTCGTACTGGTATAATTTACTGTTGAAGTTAAAAATCCTTTGTAGGTATGGCTTAGCTCGATGTTATGGGCGAACTGTGGACTCAGGTTTGGATTCCCTTGTTCAAACGTGTACCGGTCGAGAAACTGAACAAAAGGATTCATGTCGCCATAATCGGGCCGGTCGATCCTTCTTCCATAATTGATCACGAATTGATTTTTGTCATTGGCGTTGTATTGAATGTATGCTGTTGGAAATAACTGCGTATACGACCGGTTAAATTTTTTCTCTGTTGCAGTGAATTTATCCTGGCTACCGTTGAATTCATAACCTGTTGAAACACCTTTGGCAACAGTGTTCTCTAATCGTAAGCCTAGTTGTGCACTCCATTTTTTACCCAGTGGCCTGCTGTAATTTATATAAGCCGCATTGATGTTCTCCTCATATATGAATTGATTGCTGCGACCGCTATCGAGTACCGCCCTACCCGCTTTCAGGCTATCATACCTGGCATTGTTGTCGGTTTCTACATAACTTGTTTTTACACCGGCTTCAAATTTTGCGCCGTGTTTTAACGGTAAGGTATAGTCGATCTTGCCACTGTAAATTTTTATCGTAGTTGGCAGGTTACCATTCAGGGTATCTGGTGTACTGATAGATTGCCCAATGTTATCAAAGTATGAGCTCACCAGTGGTTGTGTATTAGATGACCGGTATTGAATGTAATCCAGGTCGGCCGTGATCTCCTGTCCGGCAGAATCCAGTGTAGTCCTGAAATTCAGGTTGCTGCTAAGGTTTTTCCAGTTCATTTTCGATCTTGAATAAGCTGTTGTCTGGCTGCTCAATACATGGTTAGGATCATAAATAAGCGTGCTGGTATTGCTCGTCCAGGTACTTGGATTTTCATATCCGCTTACTACGAATCCCAGGGTTGATTTTTTGCTTACACTATAATCAAGTCCGATCTTTCCTTCATAATACTGGCGTTCGTTTTCCATGTTGGAAACCTGGTCAAAGATGGATTTGATGTTCTTGGTGGATGACTCCCTGAAATTGCGAACGATGTATAAATTTTCTCCTTTGTGATGGTGGTTAAAACTTGCGTTGCTGAAAAAATTAATCTTTCCGTTGCGGTAATTAAAACTTAAACCTTCATTAAACCTTGCATACCGTCCCTGCGTATACCCGCTATTGATACTTCCGCTGTATCCAAAGAGTTTGTTCTTTTTTGTTTTGATGTTGATCACGCCCGAATTTCCTGCAGCATCGTATTTAGCCGGCGGGTTGGTCATGATCTCGATCTGGTCAAGTTGCGCCGCAGTCATATTCTTCAGCATATTCGCCAGGTCGGGTCCGCTTAAATAACTGGGGCGGCCATCAATAAATACGACCACTCCAGATTTGCCTTTCAGGCTGATGTTTCCATCTTTGTCAACCGAAACCCCTGGCGACTTTTCCAACACTTCCAATGCACTGTTTCCGGCATTGGTGATGGAGGCATCAACATTCACTACTGTTCTGTCGATCTTTCTTTCGATAAAAGGTTTTTTACTGGTAACGATCACCTCTTTCAGGCTCTTGTTCACCGGAACCAGTTGCAATATCCCGGTATTTGCGATCGGAGTTGCCTGTTGAATGTCGATCACCTGGCTATACGTTTTTGAATGGCCGATCGAACTGGCCATCACCAGGTATTTACCGGCCTGTACATTTTCAAAAATGAAATTTCCGTTGGCATCGGTCAGGGATACTTTCAAAAGCGATGAATCTGCTGCTTTCAAAAGCGATATGGATGCCGCATCAATGATCTTCTGGTTTCCCCCGTCCTTGATGCTTCCGGTGATCTTACCGGCTTCTTGTGCCTGTGATGACCAAATGATGGCTAACAGGCTACATGTACTGATGATTTTTTTCATGACTATACTTTTTTGTTTTGGCTGATATCGTAGTTATATACTTTGATAACTACCTAACAAAAGTCAGTACTTTGTTTAGCATAGTACAATGTTTTGTAATGAACGGTAATATAACAGTACAAGCGGCTAAAATATGCATAGATTTTACCGCCAAGAATTACATTATATGATGGATGGGAGATCCGGGGTCAGGGAAGAAATTTAAGTGTTAGGTTGTAAAGTAGATCAACTTTCTTTGGCTGTCTTGTTGACTTTACCGGCAACAAGCACCAAAATTAAACCGACCACAACAAGCATTGCTGCTATGATCTCAGCCTGTGAGAGTTTGAATCCCAAAACAGGATAGAGCTTGTTTACCCGGATGAGTTCTATAATGAAACGTTCGGTGCCATTGAGCATGAGATAAATACCAAACATTTTAACGGGCACTTTTATTGAACGCCTGATAGACCATAAAAACAGGAAGATGATCGTACAGAGGATGGTTTCGTATAAAGGCGTAGGATACACCGGCAAGGGTAATACCCGGTTATGTTCATCCGTATTCCCGGGAATGCGGATCCCGTCTTTATTTACATTTTGAGGATATGCATAGGCAAATAGCCAGGAAGGTAAAAAGGATGGTCCTTTAAAAGATTTATGTGGAACCAGCTGCAGGTTGCCATAAACCCGGTCGGTTACATAAACAGATCCGGCACTGTCGGCGGCTTTACCTTCTGTAAAATAGCTGGCATTCATTTGAAGTTGTTTATCAAATTCCCCAGGTTGTGCCACGCTGATCTTTCCCTGTGCATCGCTGATGTAAGCACTGTTGTAAATGCCCCAATCGCCATCGCCCGAAACCTGGCAACCAATTCTGCCGATGGCATAAGCTATGATCAGTGCCGGGGCAGCTGCATCAACTAAATGTTTAATCTTAATGCCCTTTTTAATTGCAAACCAGCATATTGCGATTGTTGCTAAAATAAGTCCTCCATAAAATGTAAGTCCGCTGGCCGAAAAAATATGTTCAATTGGCGACTTGATAAACTCATCCCAGTTTTCGAGGTTATCAAAAAGCTTAGCGCCAAGGATGCCAAATACAAGGCCCAGTATGATGATA
>ERZ795056.3396-NODE-3396-length-17142-cov-42.496810_pt1 | contig 17142 bp, 16 predicted proteins | sample MGYA00375140_ERZ795056 | MGnify/ENA primary metagenome ERZ795056 (study PRJEB30185, sample SAMN05720227) | activated sludge metagenome | isolation source: Anaerobic digester | place: USA | collected 2015-03-09 ... | reverse complement strand
TTTTTCCAACATCCAGCGCTGACGAATGTCGTTGATCGCCAGGGAGATGGCGGCCTGCTCTCCTTCCGTCGTATTTCCATGATGGGCCTGCAATTCCTCATAGGCGTATTGCAGATCCACAGTCCTTTCCGTCTGTTCTGCCATCATTCGAAGTGTTTTTCTAGTATCAGACGTGCATTCCAAGTCCTCTTCTTGATCGTAATTCGCTCGACGAACTACATCCAAAGGGCTTTGGTCAGGCAGTTCGGACGTGGTTTCGACAAAGTGCTTAAAGCGCTCGATAAAGTCTTTTCGCGCCTCAGCATCGTCACCAGGGATGCTCTCAAAGGCTCGAGCGAACCCATCAGCGATCTCATGAGTTCGGATAATGGCCTGAAGACGCTCTTGTCTTCTGTTCTGTCTAACATCCGTCTCAGTGGAGGCGGTCAAGGCATTGATCCACTCTACGATTCCGAGCGGATAGGATTGAGCAGTCTGGATATCAGGGTGGATCATGAACGTAGCCTCGTTGAAATCGAGCTAAAGCGTATCGTGGAATCAAGGATGAATTCTATCGACCAAACTTCGAAATTCATCAGGATAACGAGATCGTTTCACGGTGGTGACGATTGTAGCTAAGCAGTCTTGTAGTGTTGGGTGTCCAGTGTCATTCGTAGCCGGTGCAGCACTGAGGGAAATTATTGCCCATGTGCGCCCGGACCGTACTGCCAAAACTGTCTTTTCTTAATTTGGCAGTTTTGGCAGTGACCTCACGGGGGGCGTGGGGGAAATTTTCGGGCGTGGCCCGGACCTTGCGGCGCAGCCCTGGAGCACGTACCGGCAGACGCATTCCCGGCGCTGCTGCGGGGTGGCCCAGTCGGGCGAGAAGGACACGGCCCGGCGGATACTGGAGCGGATCGCAAGGGGCGATCTGCTGCGACGCTGACCGGAATCTCTGCCCATGCGCACCTGGACCGTACCATCACGGCGCCCGTGGCGCCGCGCAAGTCAGCAAGTCAGGCCGTGGGGTGTCGTGGAGCATGGACAAGGCCTCGGCGTCCGACTTGCACCGCAACCATTCACCCCATGCGCCATCGGGCAAGATCACCACGCTCCGCTTTTCGTCCTCGGGTTTGTGGAAGCGCCTGAAAACCGGGTCGTTGTCGGCGTTGATGGTGAGCATGGAAAACGACCACGACGGCCGGCCATCGTCCTTGAGGCTGCGCTCCCAGATCCCGGCCAGGCCCATGGGCTTGCCGTCCTCCCTTTCGATCCGCCAGCGGACGGCCCTCCCGCTTTCGTAGCAAGGCTCGAAGACGGCATCGGCCGGGATGATGCAGAGCTGCCCCCGCGTCCATGCTGTGCGGAACGAGGGCTTCTCCCCGACCGTCTCTGACCTGGCGTTGTAGGTGCTGCGGGCAATCTTCGTGTCCTTCGCCCATCCAGGTATCAGACCGAAGCAAGCCGGCACCCAGATGCGGGGGGCGAAGTTCGTCACAACTGGGCAGACGGATCCTGGGTAGGCCTCGCTGTAGTGGAAATCCGGCGGAGGCAGGGGAAAGACTGCCAAGGCTTCAGGGGTGGAGGGGCGGTAGTTCGCGCACATGGATGAAGCGTAGCGCATCGGCAGAAAGGCTGCTTTGACGAGGGCACGATGACTGTATATGTTTACAGTTTTACCCTTGATTCACGCCATGCACGCCGCTCACCTGCCCGCACCTGAGGACTTCCCCGATCACAGGTTTCCTTTCGCAAACGTCCTCAAGCAAGCACTGCCGCTGGGGCTGACGCCCGTCTCGGCCGGCTTCCCATCGCCGGCTGAGGATTACGCAGATCGAAGCCTGGATATCAATGAGTACTTGGTTCGCAACCCGGTCAGCACCTTCTTCTTTCAGGTGCAGGGCGACTCCATGCAGGGCGCCGAGATCTTCGACGGTGACATCCTGGTGGTAGATCGCAGTGTGACGCCCCAGCACGGCCACATCGTGGTGGCCTTCCTCAACGGCGAGCGCCTGGTAAAGCGCTTCTTTCGCCGTGGCGGACGGGTTGCCCTGATCGCCGAGAATCCGGCCTATCCCGCCATCGACCTGCATGACGGGGCCGAGTTGGTGATATGGGGCGTGGTGGTCGGCAAGTTCAATCGGATCGGGGTCTGAGGTGGCGGTCATCGCGCTCGTGGACTGCAACAACTTCTACGCCTCGTGCGAGAAGCTGTTTGACCCGACCATTGCGGATCGACCCATCGTGGTGCTTTCCAACAACGACGGGTGCGTGGTGGCCCGGTCGGCGGAGGCCAAGGCCCTGGGGGTGCCGATGGGCGCGCCCTGGTTCCAGTTGCAGGAGCTGGCCAAGGCCCACGACATCCTTGCTCTATCCAGCAACTACGCGCTGTATGCCGACATGAGCAGCCGTGTGGTGCATGTCCTGGCCAGCTTCACCCCGGACATGGAGATCTACAGCATCGACGAGAGCTTTCTGAGCCTGGAAGGGCTAGTGGGCACCCCGTCCGAGATCGGCCGGCAGATCCGGGAGCGGGTGGCCCGCTGGGTCGGCCTGCCGGTGTGTGTGGGCATCGCTTCGACCAAGACCCTGGCGAAGCTGGCCAACCACGCCGCCAAGAAGGACTTGGCCGGCCTGGATGGGGTGTGCGACTTCGGCGTGCTCTCGCCTTCTGCCCTTGATGAACTGTTCGAGCAGATCCCCGTGTCCGAGGTGTGGGGTGTTGGGCGCAGACTTGACGAACGCCTGGCAGAAATGCGGATATCCACCGTGCGCCAACTCAGGGACGCCTCACCAAGCTGGATTCGGGAGCGCTTCTCTGTGGTCTTGGAGCGGACGGTGCGGGAGTTGCGGGGCGTGCCCTGCCTCGACCTGGAAGACATTGCGCCAGCCAAGCAGCAGATCATGGCAAGCCGTTCATTCGGCACGCCGGTTTTCGATCTGGAGCAGCTCAGTCAAGCGGTGGCCTCGCACACGACCCGGGCAGCGGAGAAGTTGAGGGCGCAGCAATGCGTCGCCGGTGCAATCACGGTGAGCATCCGAAGTAACCCCTTCAAACCCTGGGAGCGGCAATACAACCAGGGTGCCGTGGTGCCGCTGCCTGAGCCCAGCGCTGACACCCGTGCACTGATCAACGCAGCCCTCTGGGGCCTGAGCAAGATCTATCGACCCGGGTACGCCTACAAGAAGGCAGGAGTGCTGCTGTCAGGCCTCGAGCCGGTGGCGCGGCGTCAGGAGAGTCTGCTTGCCGACAGAGCACGAGAAGGCCGAACCGCCGCCCTGATGCTGGCCATGGACCAGATCAACAGCCGATGGGGCAGGGGAAGCCTCCGACCGCTGGCTACGGGTTTCGGCGGTGACTGGCGGATGAAGCGTGAAAGGCTGTCACCGGCGTGGACGACACAGTGGGAAGGAGTGCCACTGGTGCAGGCTAGGTAATGGTCAGGGTTTGTAGCACGTATAGGTTGAGTCATGTGAAGGCCGCACTGAGATTTTTGTTCAATCCTTGTGACATTTAGCTCTTCACGTTTTATGATGATCTCATGCATACATGAGTGGAAAATCATGACTTGTGAAGTAGCGATTTTGAATCGGATGGGAGTTGCCCTCGCAGCGGATAGTGCTGTGACGTTCACTCAAGGGCAGAGAACGTTTGCGACTGGTGCAAACAAGATCTTTCAACTGTCAACGTCCGCGCCAGTTGGAGTCATGATTTATAACGGTGCAGTCCTGCATAGCGTGCCGTGGGAGTTGATCTTAAAGAGCTTTCGGACTGAGCTTGCTGAAACAACGTTCCATAGCTTGAATCAGTATGCTGACGCTCTAGTTAGCTACATCGAAACCAACGCGTCGTTGTTTCCAGAAGAACTGCGTGATGAGAGGTTCGCGGAGCTATGCGCAATCGCCGCAAAAGGGTTCTTGGAACTTGCCCCGACGATAAGCCCTGAGATTCGTCATTCGGAAGACCTAGCTCTGTGCACTTTGGGTTGGAACAAAGCGGTCGCAAGTCTTCGGCTTCAGATTGAAGCTTCGGAGATCCACAATCCATTTTCTCCGGATGACGTGGCAGCCGCCGTAGAAGACAACTCGGCTTGGCTAGGTGAGCAACTGGCGGAATACGTGCATGGGCACGAAGAGCTTTCCCATCTAGCCGATGTTATCAACTACGAAGAGGTAGCGATACTTTCGATAGTTTCTGTCTATAGAAAGACAGATTCGATTGTCGGTAGTTCTTACACAGGGGTCGTTCTGGCTGGATTCGGTACGAAGGATTACTTTCCATCATGTGTCCGACTGAAGGTCAAGGGTTTTGTCCTTGATCGGCTGCTTGTACAGCACGAACAGCCCATTGTCATAGATCACAAGCAGAACTCCGCAATCCAAGCTTTTGCAATGAAGACAACTGTGGAAACGTTTCTACAGGGCGTCAGTCCTGGTGTTTGGGCTCACGGGATCGCACTCTTCGAGAAGCACGCCCAAGAGGGCTGCCAGCGAGTTCTAGCTGCGGCAGGGGCTGTGATGCCTGTCAATGCTGATGACATTCTCAGTAAGTCACGCGAAGATTTTGAAGACGAATGGGTCCGTAACTTGCTAGATGAACACTATGGACCTCTGCGTCAAGTTATCTCCAGTTTGACCGTTGATCAGATGGCAGAGCTAGCGGAGAACCTTGTGATGTTAGAATCACTCAAAGAAAAGGTTACCTCACGGACTCAGTCGGTTGGAGGGCCGATTGATGTAGCCGTGATCACCAGAGCAGAGGGGTTGGTTTGGATCAAGCGAAAGCTCTACTTCGCGCCAGAACTGAACCATCGCTATTTTGCACGACATGGCCTATCCCCAAAGTAAGACCCTTGGAGCGCAAAAAAATGTTAGCCAAAATACTGGATCGTCCTTCGCCGTTGAGCAAGAAGGCTGCAACGTCGCTACTGGATCGAGTGGCGCGCGTCGTTCCGGACAAGTCAGAAATCTGTGGGCTCTCTAGACAAGAGGCAGATCGATATTTGGAGCAGAGGCAGAAATATGACCGAATCCAGCGTGACAAGAGCGATCGTCCGCAACTCGTTGGGAAGCATTTAGGCCGCTAGTCGCCGTGCTATCAAAGTCAAGATAGATCAAGCCTCCCTGTTAGAAGTTCAAGCACAACGCCGGGCACGTCCCGGCGTTGTGCTGTCTGATCATCATGGATCTTCCGGCTGGCTCACAACTTTTACCTTTTGAGCCACCCACAGACACCAGGCAGGAGCCTAGCTCAAAAACGTTGATTCTTATTTTGAGCTAGGCTATTGTATGAGCCATACATTTTGAGCCACATAGAGGCCTGCCATGTCTACCGTCGTTGCCTACACCCGCGTCTCCACCGACGATCAAACCTGTGAGAACCAACGCCGCACCATCTCGGCCCGCTACGCGGTGAGCAAGTGGTTCTCCGATGATGGGGTCTCCGGCACGGTGGCAGCGACCCAGCGGGCAGGCCTGGGCGCCCTCCTCGCCTATGTCCGGGAAGGTGACGTCGTTGTGGTGGCGGCCATTGATCGACTCGGGCGGAACACCCTGGATGTGCTGAACACCGTCGAGGCCCTGAAGGCAAAAAGTGTGTCTGTTGTGTCCATGCGGGAAGGCTTTGACCTGGCGACGCCGGCAGGCAAGCTGATGCTTACCATGCTGGCTGCGGTGGCCGAGCTGGAGCGGGAGAACATCAAGGCCCGCCAGCTCGCCGGGCTTGAGCGGGCCAAGGCCGAAGGCAAGCACCTGGGGCGATCAAAGAGCATTGACGATGCTGCCGTGACTGCCTGGCGTGCTGAGAACTCGGCCAGTATCAAGGCAACGGCTGAACACTTTGGGATTTCGGCTGCGAGTGTGAAGCGGGCCTGTTCGAAAGTCTGATTGGAAATGGGGGAGGGTGCTTTGCTTTTCCGTTGTTGCCTGCGCGTGGCATCATCTCTGCCCTCTGAACGAAACATCTGAATTCATGTGTACCCAAAAGTGTACCCAGGCGCAGGACGTTACGTCTAAAACCCTTTATTTATATGGCTTGGTGGGGCTTTGTTCCGATCAGGTGCAAAACATTGAATAGGAAAAGGCCCATGCCCGGCACACTGTTCATTGTCACTGCGCCCTCTGGCGCCGGCAAGACCACCCTGGTCAGCGGCCTGCTGGCCAGGGATCCTCTGGTGAAGCTCTCGGTGTCCTACGCGACCCGTGCGCCGCGCGCTGGCGAGGTGGATGGCACGCACTATCACTTTGTCGATGTGCCCACTTTCCGCGCCCTTCGCGACAAGGGTGAATTCCTTGAGTGGGCCGAGGTCCACAGCAATTATTACGGGACTTCCCGTGCCTGGCTCGAGACGCAGATCGCTGCCGGCCACGATATCCTGCTGGAGATTGACTGGCAGGGTGCGCAGCAGGTGCGCAAGGTCTTTCCGAAGGCGGTGGGTGTGTTCATCCTGCCCCCGTCATTGGAGGAGCTTGAGCGTCGCCTGCGTGGTCGGGGTACGGATGCCGAGGAGGTGATTGCACGCCGGGTGCTGGGTGCTCGGGGCGAGATGCGCCATGTGGCCGAGTTCGACTACGTTATAATCAATGAAGACTTGCCCACCGCACTGGAAGACCTGGTAGCGGTGGTGCGGGCGTCACGGCTTCGCTACGCCAACCAGGAGGCACGCAAGCCGGAGTTTTTCCATTACCTGGAACAGGATTGATATGGCCCGCGTTACTGTTGATGATTGTCTGAAAAGAATCCCCAACCGCTTCCAGCTTACCCTGGCGGCCACCTACCGTGCCCGTCAGCTGACGGCCGGCGCCACCCCCCAGGTGGACCTGGACCGCCACGACAAGGACAAGCCCACCGTGATCGCCCTGCGTGAAATTGCTGCCGGCAAGGTCGGGGCTGAAGTCCTCAATCGCGGTCAGGCCTGAGCGCCTCTCCCGAGAGAGTGATGTCATGGAATCCGCCGCTCCGATCCCAGTCAGCGGCAGCGGCGTTTTCCAGCCTCCTCCCTCCTGCGTCCTGCCCCTCGACTTTGGGCGGCTGAGGGCGCAGGTCGCGGCCTACCTCCGTCCTGAGGACGTGGGTCGCATCGAAGCTGCTTACCATTTCTCCGCCGACGCCCATCAAGGGCAAGTGCGCAAGAGCGGCGAACCCTACATCTCCCACCCGGTTGCCGTCGCCGAGATCCTCGCTGGCTGGCACCTGGATGCCCAGGCCTTGTGTGCGGCCCTCCTCCACGATGTGATGGAGGACACCCACATCACCAAGGCCGAGATCTCCGAGCGTTTCGGACGAACCACGGCGGAACTCGTCGACGGGGTCTCCAAGCTCGACAAGATCGAGTTCCAGTCTCAAGAAGAGGCCCAGGCCGAGAACTTTCGCAAGATGCTGCTGGCCATGGCCAGCGACCTGCGGGTGATCCTCATCAAGCTGGCCGACCGTCTGCACAATATGCGGACGCTTGACCACATGCGTCCCGACAAGCGCCGTCGCATCGCCCGGGAAACCCAGGAGATCCACGCCCCCATTGCCAACCGGCTGGGGCTCAACAGCCTGTACCGTGAGCTCCAGGAGCTGGCCTTCCGGCACCGCTATCCCATGCGTTTCGGCGTGCTGTCCAAGGCCATCCTGGCGGCCCGGGGCAACCGCCGGGAAGTGGTGGGCAAGATTCTCGTTGCCATTGAGGAGCGTCTTCCCCAGTGGGACATCCAGGCTGAGGTGCGGGGTCGGGAGAAGCACCTCTACAGCATCTATCGCAAGATGGCGGAGAAGCGCCTGAGCTTCTCCCAGGTGCTCGATATCTACGGTTTTCGCGTCATTGTCCCGGATGTCCCGACCTGCTACCGGGCGCTTGGCGCGCTGCATGCCCTGTACAAGCCGGTGCCGGGCAAGTTCAAGGACTACATCGCCATTCCCAAGGCCAATGGCTACCAGTCCCTGCACACCACGCTCATCGGGCCCTTCGGCACACCGGTCGAGGTGCAGATCCGTACCCACCAGATGAACCACATCGCCGAGAGTGGTGTGGCGTCGCACTGGCTGTACAAGGAAGACGAGAAGACCCTCACCGAGCTTCAGCACAAGACCCATAGCTGGCTGCAATCGCTGCTTGAGCTCCAGTCCACCTCGGGCGACTCCAGCGAGTTCCTCGAGCACGTCAAGATTGATCTCTTTCCGGGCGAGGTCTACGCCTTCACCCCCAAGGGCAAGATTTTCGCCCTGCCGCGGGGCGCCACCGTGGTGGACTTTGCCTATGCCGTGCATACAGACGTGGGTAACCGCTGCGTGGCCGGGCGCATCAATGGTGAGCTGATGCCCTTGCGCACCGAACTCCACAATGGCGACCAGATCGAGATCATCACCGCCGCCCACGCGAGCCCCAATCCCGCCTGGCTCAGCTACGTGCGAACGGGCAAAGCGCGGGCCCAGATCCGGCATTTCCTCAAGAACGCCCAGCAGGAAGAAGCCTCGACCCTGGGCGAGCGCCTGCTCAACCAGGCTCTGCGGCCCCACGGACTGACGCTCGGTCAGGTCAGCATGTTTGCCTGGGATCGATTCCTCAAGGAGTTCACCTTGCCCAACCGCCGTGAGCTGATGACCGACATTGGCCTCGGGCGGCGTTTGCCGGCCATCGTGGCGCGGCGCCTGGCGGAGATCCAGGATGTCGAGTCGGGTCGTGCCGATGTGGTCAAGCCCAAGCCTGCGGGTGCCATCCTGATCCGTGGTACAGAGGGGGTAGCGGTGCAACTGGCCCGCTGCTGCCGCCCCATCCCCGGCGATCCCATCGTTGGCGTTATCCGTAAAGGGCAGGGGCTCGAGGTTCACATGCATGACTGCCCCCAGGCCCGCAAGCTGCGCAGTGAACGGGATCGCTGGATCGATGTGGAATGGGAGGCCTCGTCCGACCGCCTCTTCGACGTGACCCTCAAGCTGCTCACCCAGAACGTCCGCGGGGTGCTGGCCAAGGTAGCCAACGCCATCTCGGAGCAGGATTGCAATATCCAGAACGTCAGTACGGATGGGGATCAGGGTGCTTACTCGACCATCTATGTCACCTTGCAGGTGACCCACCGTATGCATCTGGCCAAAGTCATACGCGGGATGCGCAACATCCCGGAGGTCGTCCGCATCAACCGTCTCAAGGGTGACCAGAAAGGCAACTGAGACTGTTAGAATCCACGCCGCAAAAAGGGAGATCACACATGGCAGGTTACGAATCCGAGCACACCAAGTTCATGCGCGAATGGATGGAGAAACATCCGGAAGAGCGTGAGGAGCAGAAAAAGGGCCGTGCCCTGTGGTGGGACAAGCCCCAGGACGCCGAGACCACCCGGCAATACGCTGAGGCCAAAATTCCGGCCAAGGCCTACCCCTACTCGACTGAAGCTTAAGCGGCGGATTGTTCGCACCACGGCTTGCCTTCATTGACGTCGAAACCACCGGAGCCAATCCGGTGGTGGACCGCATCACCGAAATTGCCGTCCTGCGGGTTGAAGACGGCGAGCTTGTGGAGCGCTGGTCGAGTCTGGTCAATCCGGGCATTCCCATTCCGGGCAATATCCAGAGCCTGGTGGGCATCACCGATGAGATGGTGGCCGATGCCCCCGCCTTTGCGGAGCTTGCCGGGCCGATTCGGCGGCTATTGGCCGACTGCATCTTTGTCGCCCATAACGCCCGCTTCGACTACGGCTTCATCAAGAACGAATTCCAGCGCATCGGTGAAGGCTTCGACGCCCCGGTGCTGTGCACCGTCAAGCTTTCCCGCGCCCTCTACCCCCAGCATCACAAGCACGGGCTGGATGCACTGATAGACCGCCACGGTCTCACCTGCTCGGCCCGGCATCGGGCCATGGGGGATACCGAAGCCCTGCATCAGTTTGCCGGCATCGTCTCCAGCACCTTCGAGCGGGACGTGCTCGACATGGCCATCGTCAAGGCCATGAAGGCACCGAGCCGGCCTGCAGGCCTGCCGGAGGGCGTGCTCGAAGGCATCCCCGAGGGGCCGGGGGTCTATGTTTTTCATGGTGAGAACGATCTCCCGATCTACGTGGGTCGCAGCCTCAGTCTGCGCTCGCGGGTGATGAGCCATTTCTCGTCCGATCACCGCAACAGCAAGGAAGCCAAGATCGCCCGCAACGTGCGGCGGGTGGACTGGCAGGTGACGGCAGGGGAGCTGGGCGCCCTGATGCTCGAATCGCGCTTGCTGGGTCAGTTGAAGCCCGCCGAGAACCGCCAGCCGCGGGATGCGGAGGCCGTGTTCGGGCTCCGCTACGACCCGACCCGCAAACGCGGCCCGGTGTTGTTGCGGGAGAGCCTGAATGGTGCCGATCCCCTCGCCGGGCCCGCGCTGTACGGGGCGTTTCGAAGCAAGAAGGAGGCGGACGCCGCCCTGCGTGAATTCGCCAGCCTCTACCGTCTGTGCCCCAGGCGCCTGGGCACGGAGCCCTGGAGCGAGGGGCCGTGCCTCGCGCACTTGGCCAAACGCTGCGCGGGGGTGTGCGCCGGCAAGGAAAGCCCGGCCGAGCACGACGAACGTCTGCTGAAAGTGCTGGAGAGCCTGCGCCTTAAGCGCTGGCCGTGGGGTGGCCCGGTTACGGTCCGCGAAGCGCATCCCGAGACCGGCCGCCTGGCCTTCCACCTGCTGGATGGCTGGTGTGTGCTGGGGACCGTCGAAGACGAATCTGCCCTGGCCGCGCTCATTGCCGAGCCGCCAGCCCGGGCCTTTGATCTGGACACCTATCGCATCCTGCTGCGCTGGCTGGACACGCCCACCGGCAAGGCATCCGTCAGCGTCGTATCCGGGGCACCGGCATAGGTTACGGATGGGCCATGGGGCGGCGGCCACCGCCCCGGGGCCTCTCGTCTATCCCGGGGCCGGCTCCGGTACCGTCTTCCGGCGTCGCTCGCGCCAGCCTTCCACCAGTGAATACACCGCCGGCACCACCACCAGGGTCAGCAGGGTCGAACTGACCATGCCGCCGATCACGGCAATGGCCAGGGGCTGGTTGGTCTCGTTGCCGGCGCCAAAGCCCAGTGCCGCCGGGGCCAGGGCCAGGATCACCGTGGCGGAGGTCATCAGCACCGGACGCATGCGGATCGGGCAGGCATTGCGCAGGGCCGCATCCACGGGCAGACCGTCGTCGCGACGCTGGTTGGTGAGGTCCACCAGCAGGATCGAGTTTTTGGCGACCAAACCGATCAGCAGCACCAGGCCGATCATCGAGTAGATGTTCAGGGTGTGGCCTGTGGCCCACAGGGCTGCCACGCCACCGACGATGGCCAGGGGCTGGGCCAGCATGACGATGAAGGGCTGCACGAAGCTGTTGAACTGGCTGGCCAGCACCATGTAGAGCAGGGTCAGGGCCAGGGCAAAGGTGAAGCTCATGTACTTCTGGGTCTTGCCGAACTCCTCCGCCTGGCCGATCAGCTTGACCTGGTAGCCCGTGGGCAGCAGCTCTGCGGCGCTGCGCTTGACCACGTCCACCGCTTCACCCAGGGGCAGGGTCGGGGAGGCGTAGAAAGTGGCGGCGTATTGCAGGTCGAATCGCCCCACAACGGCCGGCCCCAGGGTTTCCCGGAAGCTGGCCACGCTGTCGAGGCGCACGAGCTGGCCCGACTTGTTGCGCAGGAAGATCTTCGACAGATCGGAAGGCTGGGTGAAGCTGCCTTCCCGGGCCTTCACCCGGATGTCGTAGCGCTGGCCGTCGCCGGGCTCGTCACTGTACTTGGCGATGTCCACCCCGCCGGTGAGCATGTTGATGGCCAGGGCCACGTCCTGGGTGCTCAGGCCGGCGTCGGCGATGCGCAGGCGGTCGGGTTTGAAGGCCAGTTGGGGCAGGTCGAGCTGCAGGTCGGTGTCCATGCGGCCGATGCCGGGGATGGTGGCCAGCTTGCGCTGCAGGGCCACCGCATGGCGGCCGAGTTCCTGCAGGTTCTCGCCGGTCAGCACGAACTGCAGTGGCTCGCCCCGCTGCCCCTGGACCATCGGATAGGGTGCGGCAAAGACACGGGCGCCGGCAACCTGGCTGAATTCCTTGCGCAGCAGTGGGATCACGTCCTGCTGTTTCACGCTGCGCTCCTCCCGCGGGACCATGCGCACCACCACCGTGCCCTGGTTGACCTGCCCGGCCGTGCCGAGGCCGATCAGGGCAAACTCGGAGCGGATCTCCGGGTGCTGGTCGAGGATGGCTTCCACCTCGCGCAGTTTGCTGTCGGTGTAGTCGATGCTCGAGCCCAGGGGCGTGCGTAGGGACACCAGGAAGCGTCCCTCGTCCTGCTCCGGGGTGAAGGCCTTGCCCACGTGGGTGAAAAAGAAGGCGCTGGAGCCCACCACGGCCAGGGTGGCCAGCAGCACCCACAGGCGATGGGTGAGGGCGCCTTCCAGCAGGCGCACGTAGATGGCGTCCAGGCCGGCGAAGAGGCGGTCGAAGGTCCGGTAGATAGGGCCGTGCTGCTTCTCTACCCGCAGGTAGCGGGCGCACAGCATGGGCGTCAGGGTGAGGGACACGAACAGGGAAACCAGCACGCCAAAGGTGACCACCAGGGCAAAGCTGCGGAAGAACTGGCCGATGATCCCGGAGATGAAGGCCACCGGTGCGAAGATGCACACCAGCGACAGGGTGGCGGCCATGACGGCGAAGACCACCTCGTTGCTGCCATTGATGGCGGCCGATACCGGGTCCGGATCCAGCTCTTCCCGGTGCCTGAAGATGTTCTCCAGCACCACGATGGCGTCGTCCACCACCACCCCGATGAGCAGCAGCAGGGCCAGCATGGTCAGGGAGTTGAGGGTGAAACCGGCAAAATAGATGACCGCGATGGCGCCCATCAGGGACACCGGGATGGCCAGGGCGATGATCAGGGTGGAGCGCACCGAGCGCAGGAAGATCCACACCACCAGGGAGGCCAGCAGGGTGCCCTCGATCAGGTGCTCCTTGAGGGAGTCCACGATCTCGAGGATGAAGACCGCATCATTGGAGACCACCGACAGGCTCATGCCCGGGGGCAGGGCAGGGCGCAGTTCCCGTTCCACACGTTCCAGGATTCGTTCGGTGATGGCCACCGTGTTGGCGTTGGCGATCTTCACCATGCCCAGGCCAATCGTGGTCTTGCCGTTGAAGCGGGCTAGCTGGCGGTTGTCGGTGAGGCCGTCCTCAATCTCGGCCACGTCACCCAGACGGATCGGTGCCTTGTTGCGCCAGGCAACGATGAGGCCCTGGAGTTCGCCGACCTGGTGGAACTCCAGGTCGAGCTTGAGCAGGCTTTCGGTTTTTTGGCCGACCACGAAGCCACCGGCAAGCTGCACATGCTCCCGGGCAAAGGCGTCGCTGATGTCCTGGGCGGTGATGGCATGGGCGGCCATGCGGTCCGGCCGCAGGTTGACCCGGATGGTGCGGTCACGGCGACCACCGAGGCGTACCTCGCCCACACCGTCGATGGTCTCCAGGCGCTTCTTGAGTACGTTGAGGGCGTACTGGTTGAGTTGCTGCTGGGTGCGGTCGCCCTGCAGGGCCAGCCACATGATGGGTTGGGCGTTGGTCTCGACCTTGGCGATGACCGGCGGGTCCACATCCTTGGGCAGGCGGCGCAGCACCTGATTGACCTTGGACTGGACCTCGTTGAAGGCCACGTCCACCTTCTTTTCAAGGGCGAAGGTGATGTTGACCACCGAGACGCCGGGCGATGAGGTGGACTGCACGTGCTCGATGCCGGGCACGCTGTTGACCGCCGATTCGATCACGTTGGTGATGCTCGAATCGACGATGTCCGGGTTGGCGCCCTTCAGTGCCGTGGTGATCGAGATGACCGGAAATTCGATGTAGGGGAAGCGGTCCATGCCGATCCGCTGGTAGCCGATCACCCCGACCAGCACCAGCACGGCGCTCATCATCCACGCCAGCACGTGGCGCTTGATGGAAAGCTCGGGCAGGGTCATGGCTTGCGGGCGGGGGCTGCCTTGACGTTGACGGCGGCACCGTCACTCAGGAAGCCTGCGCCGTCCTCGGCGACGGTTTCGCCATCGGTCAGACCCTTGGCAATCTCCACCCGGCCATCGCGTTTGGCGCCCACTTCAACCACCCGCTGGACGGCCTTGCCGCCGGCGATCACATAAACCACCTTGCCGGCCGGGCGTAGCACCACGCTCTGTTCGGGCACCATCACCGCCGCGCTCTTGTGCCCGGTGACGATGGCGGCATTGACGGTGCCTCCCGACAACAGGCTGCCGTCGTTGCTGACCCGGACGAGGACATCCAGGGCCCGGCTGCTGTCGTTGATGGTGGGCTTTACGTCCTCCACCGTGCCCTCGATCACCTTGCCCGGCAGGTGGGGCAGGCTCAGACGTACCGGCTGACCAGCGCGGATGCGACCGGCGGCAGATTCCGGGTAGGGCAGGTGGGCGCGCAGGATGCGGTTGGAGATCAGGCGGAAGAGCGGATCGCCCACTTTCACATAGTCGCCGGGGGAGACGATCTGGGTTTCGATGATGCCATCCACCGGCGCCACGACCCGGGTGCGACCGAGATCGTTGTGGGTGGCACTTCCCCGCGCCCGGGCGGTGGTCAGCTGGGCGCGCAGGGCATCCCGCTGGGCCAGGCTGTCTTCGGCGCCATTGCGCGAGATGAAGCCTTTGGCGACGAGATCCTGCTGACGTTCGGCGAAGCGCTCGGCCTGGGCCACCAGGGCTTCCAGCCGGGCAATTTCGGCACCATCGACCCGGGTCTGGATGGCGAAGTCGGAGGCGTCCAGCTCCGCGAGTAGCTGACCGCGCCTGACCTTGTCCCCGCTATGGGCCACGACCCGGGTGACCCGACCTGCCACCTCGGCGCCGATACTGGGGTCGATCAGGGCCTCCAGCGTCCCCAGGGTGTCCTCGGTGATGTCGAGGGCAGCGCTGCGGGCGACGGTCGCCGTGATGAGGGTGGGCGGCGGGCCGGCGGGTTTGTCGGATGCCGGCTCGGGTTTGTTGCCGCAGCCGGCAAGCCCGAGGGCAAAGAGCAGGGTGACGCGGGGCGCGAAACGCATGATCGTGGCCATCGGGCGGGTGGCAGGAGTCGGCGCTGTCAGGGAAGCGGACGCTCGCCCCTGAGCAGGTGTTCGAGGGTCTCCCGCTCGCGGATGACATGCACCGTGTCCCCGTCCACCAGCACCTCGGCTGCCCGCGGGCGGGTGTTGTAGTTGGAGCTCATGGTCATGCCGTAGGCGCCGGCAGAGAGGATGGCCAGCAGGTCACCCGTATCAACGGCAAGATCCCGGTCGTGACCGAGGAAGTCGCCGCTCTCGCAGATCGGGCCGACCACTTCGTAGCGGGTTGCGGGCAGGCTGCGCGGGGCGACGGCGACGATCTCGTGGTAGGCGTCGTAGAGGGCCGGGCGGGCCAGATCGTTCATGGCCGCGTCGATGATCGCAAAGTTCTTTTCGACGCCGGGCTTGAGGTATTCGATGCGGGTCAACAGCAGGCCGGCATTGCCCACCAGGGAGCGACCCGGCTCGAAGCACAGGGCTTCGTCGCGGCCGGCAAAGCGCTCCAGCAGCGGCTTGAGATACTCGGTGGGGGTGGGCGGCTCTTCGTCCCGATAGCGGATGCCAAGGCCGCCGCCCAGGTCGATGTGGTCGAGCTTGATGCCTTCGCTGGCGAGCTGGTCCACCAGGCCGAGGATCTTGTCGGTGGCCTCGGCCATCGGCGCGGGATCAAGGAGCTGGGAGCCGATGTGGCAGTCGATGCCGCTGATCTCGATGTGGGGCAGCGTGGCGGCCTTGCGATAGAGGTCCAGGGCTTCCGTGAAGGCAACGCCGAACTTGTTGCTGCGCAGGCCGGTGGAAATGTAGGGGTGGGTGTTGGGGTTGACGTCCGGGTTCACCCGGAAGGCAATCGGCGCCCGCTTGCCCATGCTGGCGGCAACCTCGGCGAGGCGGTCGAGTTCGGCGGCGGACTCCACGTTGAAACAGCCGATTCCCGCTTCGAGGGCATAGCGCATTTCATCGCGGGTCTTGCCGACGCCGGAAAAGATCACCTTGCCGGCGTCGCCACCGGCCGCCAGCACCCGCGCCAGTTCGCCCCCTGAAACGATGTCGAAGCCGGCGCCAAGCCGGGCAAAGACCGACAGGATGCCGAGGCTCGAATTGGCCTTGACCGCGTAGCACACCAGCGCCTTGCGCTGGCCGAGGGCCTGTTGATAGGCCTCGTAGGCGGCGGTGAGGGCGGCGCGGGAGTATACGTAAGTGGGCGTGCCGAAACGCTCGGCGATATCGGCGAGGGCAACCCCTTCAAGGGTCAGGCCGGCGGGGCCGACGTTGAGCGTCGGCACGGGCAGGGCGGTCGTCATTGGGCGGGGTCCTGGGAGACGGGTTTGTTATGATCCACGCCAGGCGCCCGGTTGGGCGTCGGCGTGGTGTCGGCGGGTGTGGCGGCCTTGGCTGCTGGCTTGGGAATCTGCGGATAGTGCAGCGGGCCCTTGATGCCACAGGCGGTCAGCAGGAGTGAGCCGCAGGCCGCGGCGGCGATGGCGAAGGTTCGCATGGGTTCCGCGCAAAAACGGGAATGTTAACAGAACAAGGGATCAGACGATGGATGAAGCAGACTTCAATGCCCTGGCGGAAGCCGAACTGGACCGCCTGGAGCGCCTTCTGGATGCCTGCACGGCGGAGATCGACTATGAGGTCAAGCCCGGCGGGATCGTCGAGATAGAGTTCGAGAACGGCAGCAAGATCATCGTGAATCGGCACTCGGCCGCCCGGGAGATCTGGCTGGCGGCCAAGTCGGGTGGGTTCCATTTCCGGCCGGCAGAGGGGCGCTGGGTGGGAACCCGGGACGGCGCCGATTTCTATGCCGTGTTGTCCCGTTGCATGTCCGAGCAGGCGGGGGAGGCGATCAGTCTGGCGGGCTGATCAGCCCCCGCGGGATTCCGCGCTTGTGAAGCAATCGGGCAATGCGTCAGATCAATTCACAGGCACTCAGTGGGCGCTTGCCGCTGGTTGGCTCGGGGCTTCCTCGGTGGGCGTCCCTGCAGGCTCCGGCGGAACTTCGGGCGGCGCCGCGGGGAGGTTCTCCTGGTAGATCATTTCCTCGCCGGGGCTGCCTGCAGGCTGAATGCGGATCAGGCCCTTGGGTGCTTGCGGATAGGTTTCCGGGACGCCGTCGAGGGCCTTGCGCATGTAGTTGATCCACATGGGCA
>ERZ795056.3394-NODE-3394-length-17150-cov-20.031705_pt1 | contig 17150 bp, 10 predicted proteins | sample MGYA00375140_ERZ795056 | MGnify/ENA primary metagenome ERZ795056 (study PRJEB30185, sample SAMN05720227) | activated sludge metagenome | isolation source: Anaerobic digester | place: USA | collected 2015-03-09 ... | reverse complement strand
TATTGTAAAATACGAATGATTCGTTTTATCGCAGATTTTTTATGAAGGATATGATGGGTGGGATTGGCAGATTGAATTCAATTGAATAACCCGGAAAAATTCTGAGATTCATTCATGATAAAGATGAGGGAATACGAGGAGCAAAAAAGATCAATATAAAGGTTAAAAAAAAGGCCCTTCTTTCGAAGAGCCTTTTGCCGGGTAACTGAGGGGGCTCGAACCCCCGACCCTCAGAATCACAATCTGATGCTCTAACCAACTGAGCTACAGCTACCGTATTTTTTGCAGGGTGCAAAAGTAGTAAAAAACAGTTCTGCTCCAAAATCAAATTTTTAGTAGTTAAAAATGATCAGAGCGGGGCGCAAAGGGGCGAAAGATCAATTGGCTGTACGCAAAGACCAAATTTGAATTGAGCAGGGAGGTAAAAGCAACATCAATTGGTACTAATAAAAGACTCCTGGCCGCCATGACCTCCCACTCAAACCCCTCACTTATTCCAGCTCACGGTCAATACCTTACCTTCGCAGTCCAAAAAAAATATTACATGCCCTGGACCAGTATTATCATCACTATACTTCTTACTACTTTCACTGGCTGGATCACCAACTGGGTAGCCATCAAAATGCTGTTTCATCCACGCAACCCGGTTAAGATACTGGGTATTACCTTTCATGGCGTGTTTCCTAAAAACCAGCAGCGGATTGCAGAACAATTAGGAAAAGTTGTTGGCAAAGAGCTTTTATCATTTGAAGAAATTGAACAAAAAATAACCAACCCTGAGAATCTACAGAAACTAAAACCCGAGATCGAGGCTCATATTGATAATTTTTTGACCCATAAACTCAAAGACGTATTCCCCATGCTTTCAATGTTCATTGGAGAAAAAACCATCACACAATTAAAAGATGCTTTTTTAAGTGAACTGGAAGCATTGTTCCCGATTTTAATGAAGGGCTATATGGCCAAACTGCAGAAAGACCTCGACCTGGAGAAGATTGTGACCGAAAAAGTAGCGGCTTTTTCTACGGAAAAATTAGAGTTTATCCTTATGCAGATCACTAAAAACGAATTTAAATTCCTGGAAATATTAGGGGGCGTACTGGGTTTTATTATCGGGGTTGTGCAGGTGCTGGCAAACATTTATCTTCATTAAAACTGTGCAACAGATTTATATGAGTCACCATTTATCCATAACGAAAAAATGCTTCAAAATTAATGAGTGACATTTGCAGCAGTTTGGCAATCAAAAAATACAGATGAAAAATTTTCAAATAACCCTTTTTGTTCTCCTTTTTTCACTTTTGATGGCTCCTGTAAATGCCCAGCCAGGTGGTGGCAACCGGGGTGGAGGACAAAACATGAACATGGGTCATTTTTATGGCAAAATAGTTGATGCCAATAACAAACCCCTCGAAGCCGCTTCGGTGCAGTTGATCCAGAACAAACTGGATTCTTTTACCAAAAAAAGAAAAGACATAGTGATAGCAGGAATGCTTACCGATAAAAAAGGTGAGTTCAGTTTGGAAAACCTGCCTGTAATGGCAAGTTTTAAATTAAAAATAAGCGCTATTGGTTATAAATCAACCGAGCAGAAAGTAGCTTTTAATCTTAACATGAATGGAGCCAGGAGCGGCGATTTCAGTAGCATGGCTGCAGGCATGGATAAAGACCTGGGAAATATCAAACTGGAAATAGATGCACAGCAACTACAGGAGGTTACCATCACCAATACCAAACCCCTGCTTACCATGGCCATCGACCGCAAAGTATTTAATGTTGAAAAAAATCTCACCAGCGTGGGCGGTACAGCCGTAGATGTGATGAAAAATGTGCCGGGGTTAAATGTGGACATCGACGGCAATGTAACCATGCGGAATGCATCGCCACAGATCTTTGTAGATGGCCGTCCGACAACTATGACACTGGAAGAAATTCCTGCAGATGCTATTGCAACTATTGAGATCATCACAAACCCTTCGGCAAAATTTGATGCCTCCGGCGGTGGGGCAGGAATATTAAATGTAGTGATGAAGAAAAACCGGAAAGTGGGTTATAATGGTAACTTAAGGTCTGGTATCGACAGCCGGGCAAGGCCGCAATTTGGAGGCGATATTAACCTGAGACAACAAAAAGTAAACTTCTTTGCGTCCGCTAATGTGAACTTTCGGAAATCCATTACCAACTCTTTTACAGAAAGAACAGATTTTTTAGATAACGCACAGGCCTTCCTGTTACAAACCAATAAACCTGTCGGAACCGGGTTATTTGCATTTGGCAGGGCTGGTGCTGATTATTTTATTGACAACCGGAACACCCTTACCATTTCTGGTAATATGAGCGGTGGCCGGTTTAAAAACAGGGACCTGATCAATATCAACCGTGATACAATATTCAACGGATCGAATGGGTTGGATAGTATTATGGCTGACTATGGATTCAGGAGCAGCAACTCTACCAGTAACTTCAGGAACTATGGAACAACGCTGGCCTTCAAACATAATTTTGCCAAACCCAGCCATTCTATCAGTGCTGATGTTAACTACAACTACAGTAAAAATAATAACGAGAATGAGCTGGGCACCCAATATTTTGAACCATCAAACGACCCGAAATCGCCCCTGATATTTCAAAAAAGTGAAGGTGGCGGCAATACCAGGTTCTTCACTTCTCAAATTGACTACGACAATGCTATAACAGATAAAATAAAAATAGAAGCTGGTGGAAGAATTGCCATCAGGAATTTTTATAGCTTCAACAATAATTTTATCAAATTACCATTTAATGCTGATTATCTGCCCCTTACAGCACTTAACAATGAGTACAAATTTAACGACCGGGTACTGGCCGGTTACTTTACTTTTGCACAGCAGATCAACAAATTCAACTACCAACTGGGGCTGAGGATAGAGAGTTCTGAATATAACGGGAGCCTCATCACCAGAAACCAGGCTTTTTCGAATGAGTTTCCCTTCAGCTTGTTTCCCAGTGCTTTTGCTACTTACAAACTCAATGATAAACAAGATCTGCAGCTGAATTATTCAAGAAAAATCAACAGGCCGAATTTCTTTCAATTGATACCATTTATTGACTACACCGATTCCTTAAATCTAAGCGTAGGCAACCCCGGATTGACGCCTGAATTTACCAACCTGCTTGAGTTATCGTATCAAAACCAGCTGGCCGCCGGGCATAATCTCTTAGTCACGGGTTTCTTTAAAAACACCAGTGATATCATTGCACGGTACCAGTATAAAGAAATTAATCCCAACCCGGATGCAAAGCCCGATTCGGTTATATTCACCACTTTTGCCAACGCAAGTAATACCTATACATTCGGACTTGAACTAACGAGCAAAAATAAGATCGCCAGTTGGTGGGATGTTACCAGTAATATTAATTTTTTTAACACCGCTTTAAAAGCAGGTAACCTTCCTGGTGGTATTGACGATGAGCAATTTAGTTGGTTTGCAAAAATGAATAATAATTTCAAACTCCCTTCTAATTACTCTATACAATTAAGTGGCGATTACCAGGCAAAGACCCTCGTTTCTCAAACGAATAGCGGCGGAGGCGGTGGTGGCGGCCGTCGTGGTGGTGGAGGCGGAATGTTTGGCGGTGGCAATACACCTTCTGCCCAGGGCTTTATTCGCCCTTTGTATGGCGTTGATATAGCTATCAGAAAGGATTTCCTGAAAAACAATGCCGCGTCTTTAACACTGCAGGTAAACGATATTTTCCGTACCCGGCTCAACAGCGTTTTTTCCCAGTCTGTATTTTTTGAACAGAATGCAGAGCGCCGCCGGGATCCCCAGGTACTTCGCCTCAACTTTAACTGGCGTTTTGGGAAAGTGGACGTTTCCCTGTTTAAAAGGAAGAACAACCGGGTAGACACCGAAGGCATGCAGGGCATGGGAGGGGGAAATTAATACAAACCGTTTAACCGGATTTTACATTTCGTGTGGATGTTTTCAACAGCCAGATTATTTTTGTATGATCTGGCTACTTTACTACAATTTATATAGCATCGGGTAATTATTTTTGACTTCCATAAACCACATTACCACGAAAAACCGTTCTATGTCTACAAAATTTTACCAGGTTGACTATGCCCAAATGATTGGGTTCGAAATAAAAAGCATGGGTATATTAAATATCCAGACTGACAAAGGAATTACAAGAGAACTGTTACGGGAGCAGGTAAGGCAACATGTAAATGATCCTGAGGCAAACATTGTAATATCGCATATTGCCAAATTAAACAGGGGTGAGTTTGAATTATTCACAACTAAAAAAGCCTGAACTTTAAAATAGTCTTATCATGAAAAAGGATGACCCCACCCCGGGCCATCCTTTTTCATTTTAAATACCTATCTTGATTTCCAATTATTACCACTTAACTAACTGTATGAAACGGACTTTATACCCATTGGTCGCCCTTATTTTTTTATTAACGCAATGCAAACCCGAAGAACAAAAAGTAACAAAAGAAGAAGTAACAACATTCATTAAAGACATGGAAAGCGGTGCGCTCAAACGCAAACCGGACCTGATTACATCCCGCATTATTCTGCAGGCCCTTACTGACAGGATGCTGAAAGAAAAAGACATAAAGAACATTGCCGGCCTTGCAGAAGGGATGAAGACAGGAATACGGAATTCTGACCTGGATAATAGTGTATACTCAACCATTGGCAAAGGGGGCAGCTTTGAAAAAGTAAAATCGTATGAAAAAAATGGTGTGCACAGGGTGATCTTCAGAATGTTTGGAGATAATGGCCTGAATTATCTTGACATGGAACTGACCAAACTGGAAGATAAGGTAGGCATCGCTGATATGTTTTCATACATATCTGGTGAAAATATCAGCCACACGATGGCAGACCTTGCAACAAGACTCACAGACGGTGTAAGTGAAAGTAAGGCACAGGAAGCAATCGATGCATTTCAATCTGTAAAGCGCCTGATGGCAAAAGAGAACTTTACCCAGGCCAAAAAAGAATTTGACAGGCTGCCGGGTTATTTAAAAAACACCCGTGTAGCCGACATTTTAAATATCCAGATTTCAAGTAATCTTGACGAAGCGGTTTATGCAAAGGAGCTGAAACATTTTGAGATGAAGTATGCCGGGGAGCCAAGTCTCCAATTATCGATGATTGACCTTTATCTTGTGCAAAAAGACTACGATAAAGCCATTAGGAGCATCGATATACTGGATTCACTCATTAACAAAGACAGCTTTTTAGATTATTACCGCGGTCTCATCATTTATTCCAAAGGTGAACCTGAAAAGGCAGTTGACTATTTTAAACAAGTAACCCTTAGCAACCCCGCCTTTCCGGGGGCTTATGAACAATTAACTGCTTACTATATTACACAGGATGACAAAGAAAATTCAAAACTATATTTCGAAAAATATAAGAAGTTACGAAATGCAGATAGCGAAATGATCAATACCTACGAAACGATCTATCCCTTTTTAAAGGAGTAATATCATTTTGTAATAGCCAGTTACCAACAAACCGAACTGCCCTTCCCTCTTTTTTACTCAACATATTTCAGTTAATTTGCCGCCTTATTTTATAAACGCCTTTCATGAAAAATTTTAGTTTTAAATCCATCGTACCGCACCTGGTGGCAGTGGGTATCTTTTTATTAGTGACCGTGGTATTTTGCAAACCCGCCCTCGAAAGTGGTGTAATTCTTCAGCAGGGTGACGTAACCGCTGTGGAAAGTATGAAACACCAAAGCGATATTTATAAAGAACAGCACGGCGTTTATCCGCTTTGGGTTACCAGTATGTTCAGCGGGATGCCCGCCTATAATATCGCCTTTGATGGCCCGCCCTCTCCTTATGGTTATATCAACAAAACCATGCAGCTTTGGTTACCCAAACCGCTCAATTTTTTCTTTTTGTGCAGCATCTGTTTTTATATTTTCTGTATGTGTGTTCGTATAAGGCCCTGGGTTGCCATTTTTGCCAGCCTGGCATTTGCTTATGCCACCTACAACCCTATACTGGTAGTGGCTGGTCACGACACCAAACTGCTTGCGCTGGCGTATGCCCCTGCATTGATTGGTGCGGTAATTTTAATTTTTGAAAAACAGTATATCAAAGGCTTTTTGCTGACCTCCTTATTTGCCACACTTCACTTATGGCAAAACCACCAGCAGGTTACTTATTATGTATTCATCATCGTTGGAATAATGGCCATTTCTTACCTGGTTAAATGGTTAAAGGAAAAAGATTTTGTACATATGGGCAAAGCTGGTGCGCTTACTGGTATTGCAGCAGGGTTTGCCCTGGCCATTTGCTCAATCTATATTCTGCCGGTATATGATTATGCTAAGGACAGCAAACGTGGCGGCCAATTAATAATGGATAGTAAAAAAAGTGTGGTGGCCGATAAAACAACCGGCAACAAAACCACCGGTCTTTCCATTGACTATGCTTTTCAATGGAGTAATACCAAATCAGAAGGTTTGAATGTGATATTTCCCGGGGTGCAGGGATACGGCAGTTACCACTCAAAAAGAGGTGACGAAGATTATGTTTATCCCCTGCTGGGCGAAAATTCAAATGTTGCCACTTACCTGGCAGATGACCTGCGGATCAACGGAAACGACCTGGATAGTTATGTAGGTTATATGTCCCAGTTTTTATATTGGGGCGACAAACCAGGCACCACCGGCCCTAATTATTTAGGAGCAGTGATCTGTTGCCTGTTTGTATTGGGAATGTTCTTTGCAGACAATAAATACCGTTGGTGGATACTGGCTGCAAGCCTTTTTGGGATCATACTGGCAATGGGCAAAAGCCTTCCTTCCATCAATAATTTCCTGTTTGAATATATGCCTGTTTATAACAAGTTCCGTACCCCGGAGATGGCGATGGTGATACCACAGGTTCTCTTCCCGATGCTTGCCGCATTGGGTATGCAAAAAATTATCGAAGGTAATGTTACAGAAAGCGCTAAAAAATTAAGGCTGACGGCCATTACATTGGGTATTATTTTCGCTGTGGCAGCGGTGCTGTATTTTAGTTTTGATTACAGCAAAGAAAATAAAGCAAGGACCAGGGAGTTTAATTCCATTATTGCCATACAGGACAGTTCAACAAACGGCAAACTGCAAATGCTGAATGAAAAAGAACAACCCCAGGGGGATAACCAGTTGTATGAAAATTTCACCTACCAGGCAAAAGGAGATACTAAAATAGCCAAAGGACTGTTGACGGCTTTGCAAAAAGACAGGGAGGGTTTGTTTAAAGCTGATTTGCTAAAAGCATTTGTTTTGGTGCTGCTCACACTTGGAATTGTTGGCTTATTTATATACAAAAAAATAAACAGTACTATTTTACTGGCCGCCTTGCCATTACTTGTGTTAATTGACCTTATACCCATAGGCAAAAATTACCTGAACGATAAAAGTTTTGAATCTGAAGAGTTGTACGCCTCTAAAGAATTTTCTGAAAGCCCAACTGATAAAGAAATATTAAAAGACAAAGACCCCAATTACCGTGTATTTGATATTAGTGGCGGCGATCCATTCCAGGATTCAAAGCCATCCTACTATCATAAATCATTAGGCGGTTATCACCCTGCTAAGATTGGCATTTATGATGACCTGGCTACCTACCAGCTGAGCGGTAATTTCAACATGTCTGTAATCAATATGCTCAATGCAAAATACATTGTACAAAGCACGCCAGACAGGAAGGATAAAGTGGTAAGACAAAATCCTGATGCTTTGGGCAACTGCTGGTTTGTAAAAGGAGTAAGGTTTGTAAACGGACCCGTGGAAGAAATGAAGGCACTGGATAACCTCAATCCAAAAGATACTGCCGTAATAGATAACAGCTTTAAGAATATGATCACGGGTGTGGTTTCGCCAGACAGCTCAGCCAGTATCCGGCAAACGAGTTTTGATAATATGGCGATTAAGTATGAAAGCAACAGCAGCAGTACTAACCTTGCTGTTTTCAGTGAAGTGTATTACCGTTACTGGAAGGCATATATTGATGGCAAGGAAGCACCTGTGGCAAAAGCCAACTATGTATTGAGGGCGCTGGTAATACCGGCTGGCAAACATACTATTGAATTTAAGTTTGAACCAACAGTATTCAATGTAAGTTACACTGTTTCAAAATATGCAGGCTGGTTGCTGTTCATTTTACTGATTGGCTTATCGGTTTACCTGGTTAAGAACAGCGCCGGCAAAAAACAAGGTAATGCCTGAGGGAAAACAAGTTGATCCTTTTTTTATCAATAAGAAAGATGCTTTTGCAAATAATATAAATGCAAAGGCATATGAATTGTATTGCCAACTGCGGAGCCTCGACATCAGCAGGCTTGATACAGCCCCGTTATACAAAGATTACTTTTCTAAACATCATTTGGGAAAACGGCTTTTTTTTTCACTGCAAAACAGTGCCCATATTATTTACAACGCTGTGAACAAAACCAGCAGGCCGGTAATGGAACTTACGTTTATTGATTATGGCGCAGGGCTGGGCACTTTGTTCATGCTCGCCGGAAAGCTGGGTTTCAAAAGAATGGTTTATAACGATTATTTTCCTGAGTGGCACCAGCCGGCAAAAGCCCTTTGTACCACATTGGGGATACAAATTGATGATTATGTAGAAGGAGATATTGAGGCAGTAACAGCATACGCCGCTGCCCGTGCCATTCAGCTTGACATTATTGCGTCCAGGAATGTCATTGAGCATATTTACAGTCTCCCGCATTTTTATCAATGCATTTTTGAGCACAACCGCCATGCTGTTACCTATTCCACCACTACTGCAAATTTTCATAATCCAGTGATGAGATGGTATCATATTTATGTGCATAAAAAATGGGAAAAAAGCACCTACCGGAAACAGCGGATGGCAGAAATAAAAAAAATGTACCCCGCTACAGCAGATCAGCAGCTGGCAGAACTAAGTGAACTAACACGGGGTAAAGGTCTGCAGGAATTTACAAATGCCGTGCATGATTTGCTGGCAGGAAAAACAATTGAAAAAGACAGAACATTAAGGAGCAATAGCTGCGATTGTATTACAGGGGTATGGAATGAACACCTGCTTAAAAAAACTGACTATGCACACATCATTAATTCCGCAGGCTTTAAAATGGATTACACCCCGGGCTATTGGGATACGCATTACGGTTCTGCTGCATTTAATATAGCCGCACGGCTTTTTAATAAACTGATCAGCCTTTTGGGAAACAGGGGTATCTTGCTTTCGCCTTTTGTAAATGTAATTGCATACAATTAAAGAATGGATGTTTCCATCATTATAATAAACTATAAATCCTGTGCATTGGTGATGGACTGCATAGAAAGCATTGTGCAGCAGACCGGGCCCGGCAGTTATGAGATTATTGTGGTGGACAACGATTCAAAAGATGGCGCTAAAGAAAAAATACTAACGGCATATCCCGGCATACAATGGCTGCAACTTGACTATAATGCTGGTTTTGCGAGGGCTAATAATGCCGGTATGAAAGCCGCAAAAGGTGAGTACTATTTAATATTGAATGCAGATACGGTTATTCTTGACAATGCAATTAATAAAAGCCTGGCCTTACTCAAAAAATATCCGGGCGCTGTGGGTTGCGGCATCCAGTTATTAAATACAGACGGCAGTACACAAATAAGCGGTGCCCATTTTATAAAAGGAGGACTTAATACATTGCTTCCGCTACCCTACCTCGGCAAACTGATCCGCTACCTGGGATACAAATTTAAAAGTACGGTTCCTAGTGTGCAACATGTAAAGCAGGATATTGAAGTTGATTGGATAGTGGGTGCTTATATGCTCGTACAAGCGGAAGCAGTAAAAAAAAGCGGCATGTTTGATGAAGATTTTTTTATGTATGCAGAAGAGATTGAATGGTGTGCCAGGTTGCGAAAGCAGGGTAAGCTTGTTTTATTTTCGGAACCAACAATCATTCATATTGGAGGCGGCACCAGTGCTGACTATTACAAAACGGAAGAATCGGAGAACGGAAAGAACTTATGGAACCTGAAAGGAAGACAGATAATGGTAAGCAATATGGTAAGAATAAGAAAACAATTTGGTGCAGGCTGGTACTTATTCATTGCAGGTACTTACCTGGCTGAAATACCGGTATTTGCATGCTGCCTGCTTATAGACAAATTAATCAATGGAAGCGGCGCCCAATTCAAATGGAAGAATTTAAAAGATTATACAGCCAACATGGCCGTTTTAATGAAATACTTTTTTACCATCCTGTATAACAAAAAATATTTTTATAAAGTCGCCTGACAGTATGGAGTTATCAATCATCATCATCAATTACAACACGTTTCAGCTTACCTGCAACTGTATTGCTTCTTTGCAGGAGAAGCTGGCGGAAGTTGAGTATGAGATCATCCTGGTTGATAACGCATCTGTTGAATGCAATGCTGACTTGTTCAAAGAGAAATTTCCCTTTATCAATTTAATTAAAAGCCCCACCAATACCGGATTTACCGGGGGCAATAACCTGGGCGTGGAAGCAGCTAAAGGTGAATACCTGCTGTTGCTCAACAGCGATACTGAACTCATCAACAATGCGCCAAAGATCTGTCTCGATCATATCAAAGCACATAAAGAAGCGGGAATGGTGAGCTGCCAGTTGCAGTACCCAGACGGAAGAGTACAACATACCTGCCGCCGGTTTCGTACCATTAGTTGGGAATTGCTGGAGATATTTCCTGTTTATAAACTGTTGCCAAAACACAAAAGGGAAATGCTGATGCTGCATCATTACTTTGATCATCAAAGTTTTGCCGAAGTGGATTGGGTTTGGGGTGCTTATATGTTGTTTCCCCGTTCCATCATCCAGCAATTGCCACAAAAAAAACTCTCCGATGATTTCTTTATGTATTGCGAAGACACACTGTGGTGCTGGGATTTTAAACAGCTTGGATATAAGATCCATTTTTTGCCGAACGCAAAAGTGATGCACATTCACAAAGGCAGTGTAAGCAAAGACAAGTGGATCAAAATCAGAACCACTTCTATTAAAAACCACGCAACATTGATGAAGAAATTTTACCCGGACTTTCGCTGGTACATTTTTGCTGCTATCTATTTCACCAAGCAATATGGTGCATTATGGGCGGGTAAGTTATTTAAATAACAACCGCTCACCGGCCCGCATTTCCACTATACTACCGCCGCCGCCTACCTGCTTTTTTCCTTCTACAACTATTTGTCTACTTTCCGCACTTTCATTCCAATATTCGGAATTTTTCGCCCGCTACAATTTTCCAACACATTCATTTTCAGCATTTTACATCCTGGCACGTTTTAGGAAATAAGATACAACACAAGCGATGAAGCGCCAGGAAAGAGAGGAGCAAAACACGATTAATTAAAATTACTATACAGGGTTTCTTCAGTGTAAAATGCAAGTTTAAAAATGCCGTTTAATTTGGCCTGGATCTCCAAATTAAATGGCTTTCTTGTTTTGCGTACCCCTTGAAAGATCAAAATCCCAGGCAACCTGCACATACCCCCAAAAACATTTATTGTAAATAACTCCGGAAATTATCCTCTTAATAAAATAAACCATTCGTTTTCAGCGTTTTAAAAAACTAGCTGGGTTATGCAATACTGTTAGTACCAAAATAACAGTATTAACCAACCCGGTATTTATCCAAAAAACATCAGCAAACTTATCCCTTGCTGAGCAGGCAAACATCCATACAAAAATGAGAAACGTATTAATCCGCTACGTCCTGGCAAAACTATTTGCAGGCGGCAATCTTTTTAAAAGCGCCCTGTTGGCTGCTATTATCGCTGGTCTGTTTTCCCCCATTACAATTTCCGCACAATGTACTGTTGGTTGTAACCAGTCCACTACCAGCAATACAATGCCGGGTACAAATAACTTTAGTAATACGTTTTGTATTACCACAGGTTCGTCGCTTACCTATAACCAGAATTTTGATATGAATGGCGGCACTGTTTGTGTTGGACCAAACGTAACGTTTAGTGCTGGTGGAGGCAATTACAATGGCAACTGGACCATCAACAACTATGGCAGTTTCTCCCGTGGTCTCACTTTAAACAGCGGCCAAACCTTTCACAATTACGGTACCTACACCGGATCACTGAGTCTCAATGGAGGTACTGTGATCAATTACAATGGTGCCACATTCACACCTTCATCCTTCAACTTCAACGGCGGTTCATTTACTAACAACAGTGGTGGAACTGCAAGTTTTGGTTCATCAGTAACTGTAAACTCAGGTGCCACGTTTGTGAATAACGGAACGCTCACAACTACCGGTTTAACACTAAACAGTTCAGCTTCCGCAACATTAGGAGGCACCACCAACATCAACGGCAGCATCAATAACAATGGCTCGATCAATATTACCGGTCTCATAACGGTAACGGGCAACTACAATCAAAACAGCAGCGGCAGTATCAGCTCTTCCAGTAGTGCTCAATGCAATGCCTTAAATATCACTGGAACTATACAGGGGCAGGGCAGCTATAATGGAATAAACGGACTGTTGCTGAACAAAACGCTTTCTCCTGCCTGTGGAGGCTGTCTTATTAACGGCGCTGCAGTAGTAGGGTCACCAGCCAATCAAATATCCGGGGCATCACTCACTGCGTCGGCCAATAATATCAGTGGTACCATCAGCAATCCTGGTGGAAGCCCGGCTGCAACACATTATATTGTTCTAAGAAGATTTGGCGCTGCGGTTACCGACCAGCCGGATGACTTCAGAAGTTATACGGTAGGGAATACAATAGGAAGCAGTACGGTGGTGGCAGTAAATGCCATTGCAACATTGAGTTTTACTGATGCAAACGTAATTGCCGCCAATGGTTGCGGCACCTATCACTATGCTGTTTTCCCATTAAACAATAATGGCAGTTGTGGTACTTACAACCGAACAATCAATGCTACCAATAGAAGTTCTATAACGATTTCGGGTACAGGAGGTACTGTGGGTACCAGCACCGGTATTTGTTATGGCAATACCAGTGGACTACTAACATTAAGCGGCTATGTGGGCTCTATTGTAAGATGGGAATCTTCTGTATCACCCTTTTCATCCTGGACAAGCATTGCCAATACAACTAACACTTATACGTCAGGCGCATTAACCCAAACCACACAATTCAGGGCAGTGATAAACGCAGGTTCAGGATGTGGAAATATAAACGCTGCCGCAGCGACCATTACCATGGATAATACTCCTCCTGTAATGAGTTGCCCGGCCAATATTACAGCCAACGCAACTGCAGGTATTTGCGGTGCAGTGGTTACTTACTCCGTATCTGCATCGGATGCATGCGATGGATCATCTTGTGCACCTTCCTCCATTACAGGATACACCTACATTGGTACTTACAATGGCCATACTTATTTCCGATCCAATTCAAGTTCACTCTGGCCCGTAGCCAACAGCAACGCACAGGCATTGGGTGCACACCTGGTTACCATTTCAAGTGCAGGTGAAAATACCTTCCTTGCAGGACTGGGGTACCACTGGGGTGGAATGACAGACGAAGCAGTAGAAGGTACCTGGGCTTGGGTAACGGGCGAACCGGTGGTATACACTTCCTGGAACCCCGGCGAACCAAACAACTCCGGCAACCAGGATTACCAGGTACTAAACTGGAGCGGCACTAACTGGGATGACCAGGGTACTACCACGGGAACTTCTTTACCTTCCATTATTGAATTCGATTGCCTTAATTTAAACTTAGTGAGTGGTTTTAGCAGTGGAAGTGTTTTCCCGGTTGGTGTTACCACTGTTACATATAATGCCACTGATGCGGCCGGCAATACCAGCGCCGACTGCAGCTTTACCGTTACCGTTAATGACGCAACAGCACCTACCATTGTTTGCCCGGCAAATATTACTGTGAATGCTGCAGCAGGCGCCTGTGATGCAGTGGTAAATTACAATGCCCCCGTTGCAACTGACAATTGCGGTACCTGTACTTCTGCTCCAGCTATTACAGGTTACACCTCTTTAGGATTGTATAACGGCAGCGCCTACTATATTTCCAATGCAACTGCCACACCGGCTGCTGCATTCAGTGCGGCCACTGCATTAGGCGCTTCTGTTGCAACCATTGCCAGTGCCACAGAAAATACTTTTGTAAGAAATGCAGCCAATACCGCTGGCTTTACAGGATCCTACATTATTGGCATTAACGATGTAGCAACAGAAGGTACTTTCCTTGGCTTCGCAGGTGAAACTATTTCTTACACCAACTGGAATTCAGGTGAACCTAACAACAGCGGGAATGAAGATTATATACAAGTATTAAATACCGGCCTTTGGAATGATATCGGTGCCGCTGCACAGAATTATATTATAAAGATCAGCTGTATTACTCCGGTATTAACCTCAGGCCTTTCCAGTGGAAGTACTTTCCCTGTTGGCACCAGTACGGTTAACTATTCTGCCACAGATCCAAACGGTAATACAGCCAACTGTTCCTTTACTGTAACGGTGGCGGTTAACCCAGCTTCTTTAGCCAGGGCAGTTTCAGCTTCCGCAACAGTTTGTGCCGGGTCAGGTACTAATATTAATATCGCCTTATCTGATATAGGTATCAGCTACCAGCTGCGTAACAATGCAGGAAATATCAATATTGGCAGCCCCGTTATGGGCACGGGCGGCACCATCAGCTTACCTTCCGGTAATTTATCGGCCACCACAACTTTTAATATACTTGCTACTGGCAGCAGTTGCAGTTACCAGTTAACCAACACTGTAACAGTTACGGTTAACCCCATTGCAACAGTAACAGCAGGCGCAGCATTAGCCGCTTGCCAGTCGGCATCACCAGCTGCTATTACTTTAACCGGTGCCAGTGTGGGTGGTAGTGCAACTACGGGTGCATGGTCTATAACATCTGGTGGTGGCTCACTCAGCAGTACGGCGCAAACAGCCAATCCTGCTGCGGTAACCTATACAGCAGCGGCCAACTATAGCGGTTCCGTTACATTAACACTAACCAGCAATGACCCAGCAGGACCATGCGGCGCTGTGAGTGCAACAAGGACGATTACAATAAATCCTTTACCAACAAATATTACTCCTGCTGCAGCGGCAGCCTCTGTGTGCAGCGGCAGCGGAACCGATATACAAATCCCAGCTTCTGAACTGGGTGTAAATTATCAATTAAGAAACAACACAGGCAATATAAACATCGGCAGCCCTGTTGCCGGAACTGGTGGCACCATCAATTTGCCTACTGGCAACTTAACATCCGCCACTACTTTTAATGTACTGGCCACAAATGCAACTACCAGCTGCAACAGGCAACTCACTGCTACCGTAACAGTTTTAATGGATAATATTGCGCCAGTTATTACTTGTCCTGGCAATCAAACAATCAACCTGGATGCATCCTGTGACGCTAGTTTGCCAAACTATACGAGCTTGTTAACTGTTTCAGATAATTGCACCCCAACCGGATCAATTGTATTAACCCAGTCGCCAACAGCGGGTACCGTTTTAACAGGCACAGGTTCACAAACGATTACACTCACGGCTACAGATGCAGCAGGCAATTCCACTAACTGTAATTTTACGCTCACAAGGCTGGATGTTACTGCACCAGTTATAACTTGTCCAGCTAATATTACTACCAACGCAACAACAGGTATCTGTGGTGCGGTTGTTAACTATACCATAACCACCACTGACAACTGTTCAGGCCCGTCATGCGCTCCGGCATCTATCCCCGGTTATACACTGATAGGCACTTACAACGACCATACCTATTTCCGTTCTAATACCAGTTCGCTCTGGTCCACAGCCAACAGCAACGCACAGGCATTGGGTGCACACCTGGTTACTATTTCAAGTGCAGGTGAAAGAGCATTCCTGGGTGGTTTGGGATACCATTGGGGTGGAATGACGGATGAAGCCGTGGAGGGAACATGGGTATGGGTAACTGGCGAACCAGTAGTATATACTTCGTGGGCCAGCGGTGAACCAAACAACAGCGGTAACCAGGATTACCTGGTAATTAACTATGCAGGTACTAACTGGGATGACCAGGGTACTACTGTTTCCGGTTCGCTGCCTTCTATGATTGAATTCGATTGTGGCCAGCCGGTTCTAAATTTAGTGAGTGGCTATTCAAGCGGGAGTGTTTTCCCCGTAGGTACCACCACCGTTACTTATAATACTACTGATGCCGCTGGCAATACCAGCGCTGACTGCAGCTTTACCGTTACCGTTAATGATGCAACAGCACCTACCATTGTTTGCCCGGCAAATATTACTGTGAATGCTGCAGCAGGCGCCTGTGATGCAGTGGTAAATTACAATGCCCCCGTTGCAACTGACAATTGCGGTACCTGTACTTCTGCTCCAGCTATTACAGGTTACACCTCTTTAGGATTGTATAACGGCAGCGCCTACTATATTTCCAATGCAACTGCCACACCGGCTGCTGCATTCAGTGCGGCCACTGCATTAGGCGCTTCTGTTGCAACCATTGCCAGTGCCACAGAAAATACTTTTATCAGGAATGCTGCTAATACCGCTGGCTTTACCGGTTCTTACCTGATCGGCATCAACGATTTGGCTTTAGAAGGTACTTTTGCTGGATTTTCCGGAGAACCCATTTCCTATACCAACTGGAGTGCCGGCGAACCAAACAACAGCGGCGGCAATGAAGATTATACACAGGTATTAAACACCGGGGTATGGAATGATATCGGTGCTGCCGCCCAGAACTACATTATTAAGATCAGCTGCATCACACCCGTACAAACCTCAGGGCTTGCGAGTGGAAGCAGCTTCCCTGTGGGAACCAGCACAGTTAATTATTCGGCCACCGATCCCTATGGCAATACAGCCAACTGTTCCTTTACGGTAACGGTGGCGGTTAACCCAGCAGCTTTAGCAAGGTCGGTAACGGCGGCCACTGCAACTATTTGTGCAGGCAACAGTACTAATATCAATATCGCTTTGTCTGATAACGGCATCAGTTACCAGTTGCGTAACAATGCTGGCAATATCAATATCGGCAGTCCTGTTATTGGCACGGGAGGCACAATCAGTTTACCTACAGGAAATTTGTTGAGCACCACCACTTTCAACATACTCGCTACCGGCAGCAGTTGCAGTTACCAGTTAACCAA
>ERZ795056.3392-NODE-3392-length-17157-cov-6.175710_pt1 | contig 17157 bp, 12 predicted proteins | sample MGYA00375140_ERZ795056 | MGnify/ENA primary metagenome ERZ795056 (study PRJEB30185, sample SAMN05720227) | activated sludge metagenome | isolation source: Anaerobic digester | place: USA | collected 2015-03-09 ... | reverse complement strand
ACGGACTTTCGCGGCGCAAGACAGGATCACTATTCGCACTCTGGGGCCGCCGATCATGTCGGAGGATGACCACGTGGAGATCGTCCTTTTCCGGCTGCCCAGTGGCTTCTATTCTGCCGATCCGCCGTGAGTCTGCTCGAGGACGCGTCTACCGTCAGGATCGAGTTCCAGCCCAGCGGCTTCCATCGATCAATGACTCCGACCCCAATGATCGTTTACCGTTTACCAATGATCGTTTACTAGATAAGATCTTCGTATACTTATACTGAGCCTGCGAAGTGATCTTGAGTTCAAAGTAATCGACAGTTGTGATTGGGTCGCGTCGTGGCTTGCGCGAGTCAAGACTATTTAGTCGAACGGAGTTCAAATGAAGTATCTAAAGCGGAATTCCCTCGTATATTCCCTGGCTCTCCTGAGTCTTCTAGGCTGGCACGCCTCCGCCTTTGCCGTTGTCGGTCCTCCCGTGCTCGTCCCCAATGAACCAGAGGCCAACGCAGTTGTACGCGTTGAGGTTACGGCGGGCGTATGTGACGCCTTTTCGGAAGACCCTAATGATCCAGGTGCATACCCGCAAATAACAGTATCGGGAAGCCACATTCGCATACTGTTGTACGCCCTGCACTACGACAATGTTGAATTATGCGTATTCCCGGAAAGCGTAACAAATTCTTACGTACTTGGTCAGTATCTGGCAGGGACATATAGCGTTCAAGTTGACCGTATTTACCCTTCAAATGAAGAAGGTGGAACCACGACCGAAACCATTGGCGAACTCCCGCTAGTAGTTGGCGGTGGCGGAACGGTTGGTCCAGCTCAACTACCTGCAATGGGGATGATTGCGACGTTCGTTTTGACTTTGGCGCTGATGCTCGTCGTTCTTCCAAAACTGCGTCGAAAGAAACTTGCGGTTTTCGGAATGATTGTAGTTGGGTCTGTGATGTCGCCCCTGCATCCGGCAGAGGCTCAGGAGCCAACGCCTCTCGTTGACGTTCTGCTTAGCGCAGCAGAAGGCGCTCCGAGGCCAGACGACGTAGTTGACTACTTCGCCACTCCAGGCGCCGTCGGGAATCCGCCCCTCGAAAGTTTGCAAGTTGGCGATCCGCAAGGTGCCTTTTTCTATCTGCCATTTCGGGCAACTGGTGACTTTTTGGAATGGATGAAAAGCAATCCTGAAGATCCCCGAGCCAAGCTCGAACGTTTTGTAGTTATCCAATATCCGGCTGACGTTAATATGGCAGATGTATTGGAGGCGCTCCGATCCGACCCTAATGTCTTATCAGCTAGCGTAAAAACCAGGGTCAGAGTACACATACGCCAGAAAATTCATTTTCGGGAATGACGAAACCTCATCCACGCCATCATCATCAACGCGAGAATGGCGATCAGCAAGGCGAGTGGCGCGTCTACGGGAAGTTGGGCGGCGGGTGTTCCTACTCCACCGACGACGAGCGGGAGCTGGGCCAACCGCTCCGTCGTTAAACCGCCTACGTCAGGGTATATGCGGTCGACCGTGACAGTGTACTGTCCTGCCCCAAAAGATCCCAAGGGATGGATGTACTGTTCCGGTGGAAAATTGCATTCGATCGGGTTTGTGAAGTGTACGCTGAACACCGTCAAGTGAATTTGGCTTCCATTGACTGTCAGCTGTGGGTAGATCGCTTGAGGATCTCCGACGAACGCGTCACACGACCCCGCTGTCAGCTCAACGCCGACCGGCTGATCGGCGTCGACATTTGGTGGCACTAAAATTTGTGGGCCTACATATGCTATTGCGCTCGTACATCCGAGGAAGCCAAGTAGTATCAGAGCAAAAGATAGAAATTTCCGTTTCGGCTGTTTCATATGACCTCCGGTGGAGCTCCTGGCCGCGATACGAATGCGTAAGTGAATGACTACCGGAAACAGGAGTCAGCACGCATACGCGTGGTCGCTATGGGTCTGAGCAAATGCTATCGGCGCTATTTCTAATTCGAGGCATTCCGCTTCGGGTTCGCCGAATATTCACGCGGAGCATCCATCGCGATCAGCGAATCGCCAACGCCAGCAACAATCCGATCCATAGCGTGCAGCCGACCCAGTTGTTGTTGCGGAACGCGGCGAAGCAGGCGTCGCGTTCGCGTTTGCGGATCAGCCATTGCTGCCAGACGAACAGGCCAGCGGCGATCGCAAGGGCAGCGAAATACGGCCAGACCAGTTGAGCGCGCGTGCCGGCGAGCAGCATCGCGAACAGGAAGGTGAGCATGAGCAGGCCGATGATCGGTCGGTCGGCGTCGCCGAAAAGTATCGCGGTGGATTTGGCGCCGACGCGGATGTCGTCGTCGCGATCGACCATCGCGTATTCGGTGTCGTAGATCGTCGAGAACAGGACATTGGCGAGGAACAGCAGCCAGGCGAGCACGGGCACTTCGCCGGTCACGGCGGCGAACGCCATCGGGATCGACCAGCCGAACGCCGCGCCGAGCACGACCTGGGCGAGGTGCGTGTAGCGCTTGCAGAACGGATAGATCGCGGCGAGAGCGGCGCCCGCGAAAGACAGCTTGATCGTCAGCGCGTTCGTGAAAAGCACGAGGACGAAGGCGAAGGCGAGCAGGCCGCCGAACAGCAGCAGGGCTTCCTTCTTCGATACACGGCCCGCGGCCATCGGCCGGTTGCGCGTGCGTTCGACGTTCGCATCGAGCCAGCCGTGGTCTGCGTAGTCGTTGATCACGCAGCCCGCCGCGCGCATCACGAACACGCCGAGCGTGAAGATCACGAGCAGGCCGATCGGCGGAAAATCATTGGCAGCGAACCACAGGCCCCACAGCGTAGGCCAGAGCAGCAAGAGCGCACCGACCGGGCGATCCATGCGCATCAGTACGAGGTATTCGCGGATGCGTTCACGCCACGGATCACGCAACCCCGAGGTCAGCCATTCGATCACGCGCATCGAGCGCGTCGACGCATCGGCGGGACGGCGGGTCAGGTCGGTGCGAGCGGATCTGGCGTGCGCCTTTTTCGGATCGGCGCGCGTTTCGGCAACGGGCGGCTCTGCGACGCGCGCCCACGGTGGCGGCGCTTCGGCGCCGGCCTCCGATTTCCTCGCGGGAACTCCAGCATGTTTCGTCTCGGCAATCGGCACTTTGGCAGACGGCGGCGGGACGACAGGAGTTGCCGTCGGCTCGATCCAGGGGATGGCTTTTCTTGCCGCGGGTACCCGTGGGGCGGGCCGAATCGCCGATTCAGGCGGAGCGTCCGCCTTGCTTGCGGTGCGTCGTACCGGTGCTTTCACGGGCGACGGCGCCGATGGCGCTGCCTTCGGCGAAACCGGAGCGGTCTTGCGCACGGCAGGCTTGCGTACCGGCGCGGGATCCGTTTCTGCCGGCTTGGCGCGCCGCGCGGGTGTTTCCCTGGAGGGCGGTTGCTCGCTCATGGCATCAGTCTGACTCAGTTGCGCGCGCGCCGGGCCAGCCCCGGCTTCCACATCAGCGCAAACACGATGCCGAGCAGGAAGCCGGCGATATGCGTCCACCAGGCAACGGCACCGAACGCGGGTCCGACATAGGTGAACAGGATCTGCAGCACGGCCCAGAAACCGATCAGCAAGGATGCCGGAACGCGCACGAATTCCAGAAAGATGCCGAGCGGCAATACCAGGCCTAGGCGCGCACGCGGGTACAGGGCCAGGTAGGCGCCGACCACGCTCGAGACCGCGCCGCTCGATCCGATGATCGGGGAATTGGTTGCCGCCAGGGTCAACGCACCGACCAGGTTGGCCAATGCGCCGACCACGATGAAGAGTGTCAGGAAGCGACCCGCGCCGAGCGAACGCTCCGCCGGCACGCCGAAGATGATCAGGAACAGCAGGTTGGTGGTCAGGTGGATCCAGTCGGCATGGATGAAGAGCGCCGTGACCAGGCGCGCGAAACGCAGTTCGGACAACTGGGTCAGCCACGGCGCCTGCGTATCGAGCAGGGTAGCGGGCACGGTTCCCCATACCGTCAGCAGGCGCGCCCTTCCACTGGCGGGTTCGGCCACGATCCACAGGAACATGACCACGCATGCGGCGACCAGCAGCAGCGTCGCCCACGGTGGCCGGGGCCGGCGTCGACTCTCAAGCTGGACAAACATGCGTCATCCCGGCGCGCTCAACGGCCGCCGCGCGGATAGAGGAAGCGCTGCTTGTCGATCTGGAAAACAACGCCATCCTTGCGGATCTCGATCAGCTTCAAGCTGCCCACGTCATCGCCTTCCGCGTGGCGCTCGCCGTTGACGATGATGAAGCGCTGCGCAGGATCCTCGGCGTAGACATGCATGGTCAGCTTGATCTCGGGCAGATCGCGCCGGGTCGCCAGCGGCAGCTCCCAGATCAGGGCAAGCGCATCGCCTGGCTTCGCCTCGACAGGCGCTGGCGCGTTCGCACCGGGCGTCGGCGTCGCGGTGCCTGCATCGGCACGTTCCGCCGCAGCCCTCGCGTCGGCGCGATTGAGCAGTTCGCCGATCGCGATGGCATCGGTATTTCCGGGCCTGGCTGGCGCAGCGGCTGGTCCCACGGCCGGCACCGCCTCGGCTTCCTTGACGACCAGCGGCTGACTTGGCGCATCGGACCGCGGCTCGGCAGCGACGAGCTCGCCGGATGCGAACTTGTCGTCGTGCGGCGGATTCGCGTTGGTCTTGTCGCGCGTCGATGGGGCGGTCGGAGCGGGCAGGATCGTTCCGTTCGTCGCAACCGTTGGTGCGGCCACCGGGGCGGAAGGTGTGCGCGTGGCTTCGGCGGGCACGGTCTTGCGCGCCGCCTCGGCGCCTGGCTCGGCGGGCGCAGGCGCGCTATTCGCGGTTTTGGGCGGCTCGACCGGGGGCGCGTCGACATCACGCTTCAGCCACCACAACACCGCGAGGCCCACAACGATCAGCACGACCAGATAGGGCATCCAGCTGCGTCGCTCGCGCACAGCCATGATCGGCGAGCCGATCGACGGCGTCTCGCCGAGGCGACGCTGGCGTTCGGATTTCTTCAGGGCTTCCAGGATCAACGACATGATGGGGCGGGTCTACTCGATGTTTCGGGTCAGGTGCGGACCGGTCTGGTCCAGAGCGGAGAGCGCAAACAGGGTTTCCGGGCCGATGATGCCATCGGCTTGTATGCCATAGGCGAGCTGCAGCTTGCGCACGCGCTCTTCCAGGTCGGTGTCGAAATAGGCGGGGCCGCTTTCGCCATCCGCGCCGTGGTCGAGGCGGCTCAGGCTCTGCTTGACCCAGGCGACCGCCGGCCCGGCATCGCCGCGGCGCAATGAACCGGCAATTGTCGCGGGCACGCGCCAGATCGCGATGAAATCGCCGGACCAGAACGGCGCGAGTTCCTCGCGCGGCAATTCGATGCTGGTTCCGGCGACGTCGATACGCACGTTGCGGCGACCGGCTCCCTGCAGCAGAGCATGGACAGGCTGATCCGGTTTGCCGAGCGAGAGGATCAACGGCCGATCGAAACGCAGCACCTGTTCGAGACTTGCGCGTCCACGCAGACAGTACAGACCGGCCGCGATCGACAGCGGGCAGCGCGTCGCCGCACGCACCGAAGCTTCGGCCGAGCCGACCTGCCAGCGCGACATCAGTTGGGTCAACGCATAGAGCTCGGTCTCCGGCGCTTCCGCGATGCGCGCCTCAAGCTGTTTCACGCCCGCGACCTGCGCGGCCGGTGCGACGCTGGCCTGAACCGCAGGCGTTGCGGGCGGCGCCGCGCGCCGCGACTGATTGAGCACGACCGTCGTGCCGATCGCGATCACCACCAGCGCGGCAAGCACCCAGCGCGCGTAACGCCGGACCCAGTAACGGGCATGGCCGGGCAGGGTTTCGTCGGCCGAGCGATCGACCAGACGTTCGCCAATGCTCGTCTGTTCGCGCGCATAGCCCGCCATCAGCGCGCGATCGGCGATCACGTTAATCAGGCGCGGGATGCCTCCCGAACGCTGGAACAAGGCGCGCAGGCCGAGGCGCGAGAACGGGATGCGCTGGCTGCCGGCGATCGCCATGCGATGCTTGACGTAGGCCTCGGCCTCGCCCGAATCGAGCGGGGTCAGGTGATAGCGCGCCGTGATGCGCTGGGCCAGCTGGCGCAGCTCGGGGCGATTGAGCATGTCGCGCAATTCGGGTTGGCCAAGCAGGATGATCTGCAGCAGCTTCTGGGTAGGCGTTTCGAGATTGGTCAGCAGCCGGATCTGCTCGAGTGCATCGAGCGAGAGGTTCTGCGCCTCGTCGACGATCAGGACCACGCGCAGGCCTTGTGCATAGGCATCGAGCAGATACGCGTTGAGCGCATCGGTCAATCCCTTGAGGCTGCCCTGCTTGCCGCTGATGTCGAGCTTGAGTTCTTCGCAGACCGTTTCGATCATCTCGACCGGCGACAGCCGCGGATTGAGCAGCAGCGCGACCTGGGTGTTTTCCGGCAGTTGTTCGAGCAGCAAACGGCTCAGCGTGGTCTTGCCAGTGCCGACCTCGCCCGTCAGCTGGACGAAACCGCCGCTGCCGCCCTTGCCGACCCCGTATAGCAGGTGCGCGAGCGCATCCCGGTGACGTTCGGACAGGAATACATAGCGCGGGTCCGGCGTTATCGAAAACGGGGCCTCGCGCAGGCCGTAATACTCGAGATACATCCGTCTACTCTACCCGACCATGCGATGTTGGCGCGTGCTTCGTCGCGATGTTGCGCGCGTGCCGCGTGTTGAATCCTCCAGCGTGCCCGGAGAAAAGGCCTGGACCCCGATCAGCGCCGCCAGTTCGGCGGCGACCTGTTGATCCGGTCCGCAAATAGCTTGAAAGCGGTTCGGGCCGAGCCTGTCGAAGCCCGGCTGTGGCGGCCCTTCGACAGGCTCAGGGCGAACGGTATTTGCCAGGCCGGATCAATCGTCATGGCGGCGCCACGGCGCGCACCGATGCATGTTTCAGGCGCCGTATCCATTCCTCGTTCAGGCGTCGCGCACCGGCCGGCATGTGCTTGATATGGCTCAGGGATTCCTCGACCAGCCGGGCCGCCGCCGCATGTTCGCCCCATCCGTCGAGGATCTCGACGTAGCGCGCTCTCGGTTCGATGCCGGCGAAATAACCGATCAGGGTCTCGAACTCCTCGCGTGCGCGTGCGCGATCGCCGCTGGCGGCCACCGCGCGGGCATAGATCAGATGGCCCTCGGCTGACTTGAAATCCGGGCGGCGTGCGATCAGCGATTCGAGCAGCTCGCGCGCCGCCGGTGCCTCGTCGTTTTCGAGCAGGGCCCGCGCCAACCTGACCTGGATATCCGCATCATCGGCGTGCACGCCGCGCAAGGCTTCCCGATAGGCGGCAATCGCATCGCCGTTGCGGCCACTTGCCTGCAGGGCATCCGCGACGCGGACGCGGTTGGCCATGGTCGCCGAATGCTCGAACGCGTCCTGCGCCTCACGCAGTTCGCGGCCCGGGTTGAGCGTGTTGCGCAGACCGCGCACGACCTTGCGGCCGCCGCGCGAACGGCTCATCTCGGGCAGCCAGACCGTCAATCCGTAGACGAAACTGCCGAGCAAGGGAAACATGAACAATACCAGCAACCACCATCGTTCCTGGCCCGTGCGCCATACATGCACGGCGAACAGGATGGCGACGATGACATGCAGGCCCAGACCCAGTATCGGCAAGTCCAATCCCTCGTTCGATCAATCCGCACAGTTTCGTTGGCAGTCCGTGGCCTGTCCAGCGCGCCGGCCGATCAGGCGTTCCAGCCGAACAGGCGCAGCGCCTGTGCCTCGTCATGCGGATGGATCAGCCGCTCGAAGCGCAGACCGATTTTTTCGAGCAATCGGGCCGAGGCCGGATTCTCCAGCGCGGTGATCGCGACGATGCGCTCAAGGCCGAAGTGTTCGCGGGCCAGGCGCATGACGGCGCTGCACGCCTCGAAAGCGTAACCCTGGCCACGCCAGGCCGGCAGGAAGGCATAGCCGATGTCAGCATCGTCGAGGCTCTCGCGCCGGGCCAGCCCGCAGATGCCGATGCAGGTGTCGGTTCCGACCGGAAGGACGGCCCAGAAACCGAAGCCGTGCTGCGCGTAGCTGGCCATCGATCCGTTGACGATGTAGCGACGCGCGTCCTCCAGCGTGCGCACGCCGCGATCGCCGATATTGCCGAGGAAATCCGCGTCGTTGAGCAATTCGAGCATGAACGCCGCGTCATCGATGTCGAGTTCGCGCAGGACCAGGCGCGCGGTCTGCAGCGGTAGCGAAGCCTCGGTCACGGGACGGGATTGCATGGCGCCGATGGTCGGGTCGTCGTCGCGATCCGTCAAGAATCGGCGCGCAAGCCGGTCGCCCGGTTCAGGCCAACGCGCTATGCCGCAACGCCATAACTGCGCAGCAGCGCATCGGGGCTCGGCTCGCGGCCGCGGAACTCGATGAACGATTCAAGCGCCGGCCGCGAGCCGCCGACGGCGAGGATCGCGTCGCGCCAGGCCTTGCCGACCTCGGGCTTGAACACGCCTTCCTGCTCGAAGCGTTCGAACGCATCGGCCGAGAGCACCTCGGCCCACAGGTAGCTGTAATAACCCGCACCGTAACCGCCGGCGAAGATGTGCGTGAACGCATGCGGAAAGCGATGCCAATGCGGTGGAACCAGCACGGCCACTTCGTCGCGCACTTCATCGAGCAGCTCCATCGTGCGTGCGCCGCGCAGAGGATCGAACTCGTGGTGCAGACGGAAATCGAACAGGCCAAATTCGAGCTGGCGCACGAGGAACATGCCGGACTGGAAATTGCGCGCCGCCTGCATGCGCTCGAACAATTCATCGGGCAGCCGCTCGCCGGTTTGCCAGTGGCGCGCAATCAGGTCCAGCCCTTCGCGCTTCCACGCGAAGTTCTCCATGAACTGGCTCGGCAGTTCGACCGCATCCCATTCGACGCCGCTGATCCCCGAGACGCCCGCGTAGTCGACCTCGGTCAGCATGTGATGCAGGCCGTGGCCGAACTCGTGAAACAGCGTGATCACGTCGTCGTGGGTCAGCAGGGAGGGCATCGACGCGGTCGGCGGCGCGAAGTTGCAGGTCAGGAAGGCGATCGGCAGTTGCAGCGAGGCCTTGGTGCGCAAGCGCGACGTGCAGACATCCATCCACGCGCCACCGCGCTTGCCGGTTCGCGCGTACAGGTCGACATAGGCGCCTGCGAAGACCTTGCCATTCGCATCGAGCAGATCGTAGTAGCGCGCATCGGCATGCCACACATCGACGTCCTCGCGCAGGCGCACATGGACGCCGAGCACGCGTTCGATCACCGCGAACAACCCGTCCATGACCGCCGGCAAGGGAAAATACGGCTTCAGTTCCTCTTCGCTCAACGCATACTTGCGTTCGCGCAGTTTTTCGGATGCATAACCGGCATCCCAGGGCTGCAGATCCCTGATCTGCAATTGCGATTCCGCGAACGTGCGCAATTCGGCCAGGTCGCGCTCCGCCATCGGTCGCGCCTTGGCGATGAAATCGCGCAGGAAGGCGATCACCTGGTCGGCCGACGTGGCCATCTTGGTCGCCAGCGATTCCTCCGCGGTATTCGCGAAGCCGAGCAATTGCGCGGATTCGTGGCGCAGGGCCATGATTTTCTCGATGCGTGCCGTGTTGTCGAATTTCCCGTCGTCGGCGTTCTCGGAGGCACGCGTGCCATAGGCACGGTAAACGCGGGCACGCAGGGCGCGATCGTCGGCGTAGGTCAGCACCGCCTGCACGCTCGGTTGCTTGAGCGTGACCAGCCAGCCATCGAGACCCTTTTCTTCGGCATAGGCGCGCAATACCGCACGGCCCGAATCAGGAATGCCGGCGAGACCGTCCTCATCGAGGATGTGTTCGCTCCACGCATCGGTCGCGTCGAGCACGGCCTCCTCGAACTCGGTTGACAGCTTCGCCAGTTCGCTCGATATCTCGCGGTAGCGTGACCGAGCGGGCTCTTCGAGGGCAACGCCGGCCAGCACGAAATCACGCAGCTCGTGTTCGACCAGGGTGCGCGCGGCGCGCGGCAACGCGTCGAACTCCGCCGATTCGCGAACGGCTTTCACCGCTGCATAGAGGTCGCGGTTCTGACCGAGCGCGGTCGTGAATTCGACGATCTTTTCCTGCGCGGCCGAGTAGGCCTCACGCAAGGCTTCGGAATCCTTGACGCCATGCAGGTGGCTGACCGGCGCCCAGGCGCGCGAAAGCCGATCATCCAGCAGTTCGCCGACGCCGATGACCGCGTCGAACGTGCGCGGCCCGGTCGACGCGACCAGTACATCGATGCCGGCCTGGTAGTCGGCGAGGATCGCATCTATCGCAGGCTCGACGTGCTCCGGCAGGATTGCGGAGAAGCGCGGCAGGCCGGTGGTCGCGAGGAGTGGATTGGTCATGCGGGATTCCGTGGCTGAGGGGTAGCGACAAATCGGCGGGATCGTGAACTTGGAGCGCGGATGGCGCAAAATCAAGCGCCAGACCCGAGCCGAACGGATTGCATGGACAGCGAGGACGCCAAACAGACCTGCGAAATCCTGCGCGCGCTACCGCTGTTCCGGCACCTCGACGATGAGGCATTGGCCGAACTGGGCGACGAACTGCAATGGTTCGCCCTTCCCGGCGGCGCGTCGCTGTTCGAGCAGGGCGATCCGAGCGATGCATTCTACGTGCTGAAAAGCGGCAGCGTCGGCGCGTTCCGCGATGACGAGAAGGGTGTGCCGCGCCTCGTCGGCGTGGTTGCGGCGGGCGAAACCGTCGGCGAGGTCGGCATGATCGTCGACTTGCCGCGCAATGCCTCGGTGCGCGCCCTGCGCGACTCCGAACTGCTGCGGCTGTCGCGCGCCGACTTCGAGAAACTCGTCAACCACCATCCGAAATCGATGCTGGCGATGGCCCGACTCGCAGTGCGCAGGCTGTCGGCGCGCAACGAGGAAGGCGCGGTGTCCGCGCCACGCACCTTCGCCGTGCTCCGTCACAACGCCGGCGTCAACGTGCATGGCTTCGCCGAGGAACTGGTCAAGATGCTCAGCGTCTTCGGCGATAGCGCGCTGATCGACAAGCAGCGCGGCAACGGCCATCTCAGCAGCTGGTTCAACGAGCTCGAAGCGCAAACGCGCTACGTCGTCTATGTCGCCGATGCCGACGATGACTGGCAATCGCAATGCGTGCGCCAATCCGATTGCCTGCTCCTGCTCGCCGATGCCAGCGAGACTCCCGGCGAGTGGCCGCCGAGCGCCTGCGCCGATGCCTCGAGCGCACTTTCGCGACCGCGCCACCTGATCCTCATGCATCCGGGCAAGCTCATCCGCGGCGCGGCCCAGCGCTGGCTCGCCAGGACGCCGATGATCCCGCACCACCATGTGCGCGATGCGCACGATGTGCGCCGGATCGCGCGTTTGCTGACCGGGCGCTGCCTGAGCCTCGTGCTGTCCGGTGGTGGCGCGCGCGGATTCACCCAGATCGGCATCGTGCGGGCCGTGCGCGAAGCCGGCCTCGAGATCGATTGCGTCGGCGGCACCAGCATCGGCGCGATCATCGGCGCCGGGGTCGCGCTCGAATGGTCCGACCAGGAGATGTTCGACAACTACCGGCACAGCTTCGTCACGAGCCGGCCACTTGGCGATTACACCCTGCCCCTGGTCGCGCTGACCCGCGGTCGTCGCGTCTCACACCTGCTGCGCGAGCAATTCGATTCGCGCGACATCACCGACCTGCCGCTGCCGTACTTCTGCTGTTCGTCGAATCTCAGCACCGGCCAGCTCGACACGCACCGCGACGGCCCGCTGTGGCTCTGGTTGCGCGCGTCCTGCGCGATCCCCGGCGTGCTGCCTCCGGTCTGCCATCGCGGCGAGGTCTACGTCGACGGGGCCGTGATGAACAACCTGCCGACCGACGTGATGCGCGCGTATCAGCCCGGCGCGATCGCTGCAGTCGACATCGGTGCGGACGATGCGCTGCGGACCTCGCTGGAGGAATACGCCACGCCGCCGTGGTGGAAACTCGTGCTCGATTTCCGCCGCGGCAATCGACCCGGCATCTTCGACATCCTGATCCGTTCGGGCATGGTCAATGCCGAGTTGGCCAGCGCCGAACGCCGCCATCTCGCCAGCTTGCTGCTCGAACCGCCGGTGCGCGACATCGGCCTGCTCGACTGGAAAGCCTACGAGCGCGCGGTCGAGACCGGCTACCAGTATGCCGTGCGCGTGATCGGCGGACAGCGCGATCGCCTGTACGAGCAGGTACCGCTGCGCGTCTGATCCGGAGCACTTGTAGCAGCAACCGATCCTGGCCGGATCGGCGGGCGCCACTCGATCAGCCGTGCGCCATCAGCAAGGTGAAATCGACGCGCTTGATCAAGCGCGCTTCAGCGAGACGTTTGCCCTGCATGTAGTCGACACCGGCCTCGCGCAGCGCCTGCAAGGTTGCGTCGTCGTCGACCTCGCCGGCAATCACACGCATCTGCAGGCTGCGCGCCAGCCGCGTGATCGAGCCGACGCGGTCGAGATCGCGCTGCTCGCTGGCGATGTTCTGCACGACGCTGCGATCGACGCGGACAAGATCGCCCGGTCGGTGCTGGGCATGCAGGAAGGGCAGCAGGCCGGCTTCCGCATCGGAGCCATTGAGAATGAACCGGCAGCCCATTGCACGCAGGCGCGCGATGAAGTGCAGGGCTGCCGGCAGGTTGGCCAGCTCGGGGCTGTCGCTGATCTCGAACAGCAGGCGCTCGGCCGGCACGCCGTTGGCGACGATCGCCTTCTCGATCGTCTCGAGCGAATCGGGGTCAGCCACGGTGGCCGGCGACAATCGTGCGATCAGGCCGACCGGTGCCTGTCGGGCGCCGGTCTTGGCCAGATGCAGGAGCAGCCCGTTGACCACCCAGAGATCGATGCGCTGGACCATGCCGACCCGTTCGGCGAGCGGGATGAACGCGCGCGGCAGGATCAACTGGCCATCCTTGCCGACCATGCGCAGTTGCACGGCGAACAGCGGATCCTCTTCAAGCGCATCGAATTGCCAACCGACCTGCTCATCGATCGGCTCGCCCGGTTTGGGCAGGTTCGAGGTTGCAACGACCGGTTGCACGAGGATGACGAAGCGCGCCTGTTCGAGAGCCAGGCGCAGACGCTCGCTCGGCGCACTGATCACGGCCGGCGCTTCGGCAAGCGCGGCGGGCAACGCGGCCTGCGCGTCGGCATCCCTGGACGGACCGACCCGGGTCGCCGCGCGCGCGCTTTCGAGCGCCTCGTCGGCCGTCACGGTGCGCGTCGTCAGAAGCTCGGCGCCCACGCGCGCGCGGATGCGGTGCTGGACATTGCCGACGCTGTACTCGCGCTCGGCCAGCAACTGACGGAAACTTGCAGCGAGCGTTTCGATGTTGTCGACCTGCACCTGGCCGAGCAGCAGCAGGAAACTGTCGCCTTCGCCACGGGCGAGGACGTCGCCCTCGCGCAACCGATGGGCCAGCGCGTGCGCCACCGTGCGCAGCAGCTCATCGCCGCGCGGCGGCGTGTGGTCGTCGTCGCGATCGAGCTCGATGTGGATCAGCGCGGAGTAGCCGCCGCGATCGCGCAGGCGCGTGAGTTCGCTGATCAGGCGCTGGCGCAGGTGCCGCGTGTTCGGCAGGCCGGTCAGCGGATCGTGGCTGAGTTCCCAGCGCAGGCGCTCCGCGGTGCGCCGTTCGGCGATGTCGCGGAAAACCACGACCGCGCCCTGCACATGACGATGCGCCGCCAGCGGCAGGACGGTGTATTCGACCGGCACGCCGCTGCCGTCGCGGCGGCGGAACATGGTCTCGACATGATGGACCGGGACGCCATCGCTGTAGGCACGGCTCAGCGGCGAACTGCGCGGAGATTCCTGCGGATGCACGGCGGCCTGGGCGAGCAGGCCGATCAGGTCGTTGTCATCGCCGTACCCGAGCAGGCGCAGGCCGGTCGGATTGACGAAGCTGATGCGGCCTTCGCCATCGACACCGAAAACGCCATCGCCGACCGATCCGAGGATGCCATCGAGCTGTTCGCGCCCGATCTCGGCGGATTTGCGCATTTCAATCGTTCGCGCGAGCGTGCGCACGCGCGTGAGGAACAGTTCCCTCGCCTCGTTCTTGAACATGCATTCGCTGGCGCCGGCCTGAAGGCAGCGGCGGATGATGTCTTCACGGTAGCTGCCGGTGATGACGGCAACGATCGGCGCATTCTCGCGTTCGCACAGGCGACGGCAGAGTTCGTCACCGCTGCCATCGGGCAGGAAGTAATCGACGATGACCAGGTCATAGGCGTTCGCCTCGGCGAGCTGGTCGGCTTCCTCGATCGACGCGGCAATGTCGACCGCGAAGCCGTTGCGTCCGAGCAGGTCGCTGTACGCCTGGCAGACGCTCCTTGAATCGTCGACGAAAAGGATGCGCACGCGATCGACGTTGTCGATCGACGCGGCCTCGTTGTCCATTTCGTCGGGAGCGAGCTCTGCAACGCTGGTCGGAATGCGCCCGAATTGTGACCAGAGCAGGAAATGACCGCGCATCGTGGCCGCGTTCCACGCGCGTATCTCGGCAGTTTCCTCGTGCGCCATCAGCAGCGTGGCGGGTGCGTCCGGCGCGTCGCGCGTGTAGTCGAGCAGGGCGCGGAATTCGCGCGTCGCGCGCGCGGGTGCACCGATGATCGCGAGCGAATAGGGCGATTCCTTCGAGGCGGGATTGCCGATCCTGCGCAGATGCTCGCAAGCCTCGAGATACCCGCCGACTTCCGCGCGCACCGGCAGCCCCGCCGCGGCGAGCGTCCGCCGCAGCAGGTGGCTCAGGGTGGTCGAACGTTCGACTAGCAGGATTCCGCTCAAGGGCAGCCTCGAAATGATCGGCAAAACGACACGCTGCGAGAGCGCACCGGGATCCCGGCGCGAGCCCGCCCGCGACAATCCTCGCCGTTGCCATCCCCGGTCGGCGCCGCGCCATCAGACCAGCACGCGTTTCGCTTTGCAAGGTACGCCCCGGCCTGGACGGGCGCAAAAGATGAACGCCGCGTCGATCGGACGCGGTAGCTCGGGGAAAAACAACTTCGGCACGGCGGCCGCATTCATTACACTGTGAACATGCCGATCGTGAGTACCCCATGAGCTACCCGCACACCCGACTGCGGCGCATGCGCCGTGATGCGTTTTCACGCGCCTTGATGCGCGAAACCCGCCTCGAAAGTACCGATCTGATCATGGTCGCCTTCGTCATCGATGGTGAGAACCGCAGCGAAGCGGTCGCCTCGATGCCGGGTGTCGAACGCCTGACGATCGACCGGCTGCTCGTTCTTGCGGATGAATGCGTGGCCCTGGGCATTCCGGCGCTTGCCCTGTTCCCGTCGGTCGCGGCTTCGCTCAAGAGCGAGGATGCGCGTGAGGCGTGGAATCCGCAGGGCCTGTTCCAGCGCGCGGCACGCGCCTTGAAGGCACGCCATCCGCAACTCGGCCTGATCGGCGATGTCGCCCTCGATCCATATACGACACACGGCCAGGACGGTCTCATCGACGACTCGGGCTACGTGCTCAACGACGTGACGATCGAAGCCCTGATCCGCATGGCCCTGGCCCAGGCCGACGCCGGCTTCGACATCGTCGCTCCGTCGGACATGATGGACGGCCGCATCGGCGCGATCCGCGCGGCGCTCGAGGCCGCCGGCCACGTGAATACGCGCATCCTCGCCTATTCGGCGAAATACGCATCGGCGTTCTACGGTCCATTCCGCGACGCGGTGGGTTCCTCGGGCAACCTGGGCAAGGGCGACAAGCACACCTACCAGATGGATGTCGGCAACAGCGATGAGGCCTTGCGCGAAGTCGAACTCGACATCAGCGAGGGTGCCGACATGGTCATGGTCAAGCCCGGCCTGCCGTATCTCGATATCGTGCACAGGGTGAAGGACCATTTCGGCGTGCCGACCTTTGTCTACCAGGTCAGTGGCGAATACGCGATGCTGAAGGCAGCCGCGCAGAACGGCTGGCTCGACGAGCGCGCCGTCGTGCTGGAGTCACTCACCGCAATGAAACGCGCCGGTGCCGATGCGATCCTGAGTTACTACGCAATTGATGCCGCGCGCTGGTTGCGCGCAGACTGACCTGACCCCACGGCCGTACCGGCAAGTCGCGGACCGGTCGGCAACCCTCGGAGCAAGCGCATGCAAATGATCGAAGAGGAAACCGCCACGCTGACCGCAGCGCAAGGAGGCCCGGGCATGTACGCGGTGTTCGGGCATCCGGTCGCGCATTCGCTGTCGCCACGCATCCACGCGACGTTCGCCCGGCAACTTTCGATTCCTCTCGACTATCGACCGATCGAAGCCACCGCCGAGGAATTCGTCGGCGCGCTCGCCGACTTCGCCGATCGCGGCGGCCGCGGCGCGAATGTCACGCTGCCGCTCAAGCAAAACGCGGCGCGGCTCTGCCTTTCGATCAGCGAGCGCGCGCGTCGCGCCGACAGCGTCAACACCCTGGTGCGTCGCGGCGAGGGCTGGCACGGCGACAGCACCGATGGCACCGGCCTGATCCGCGACATCAGCGGGCGGCATCATCTTTACGTGCGCGGTCGTCGCACCCTGCTGCTCGGCGCCGGTGGCGCCGCGCGCGCGGTCGCCTTCGCCCTGCTCGACGCGGGCATTTCCGATCTGACCATCGCCAACCGTACGCCCGAACATGCCGACACCCTGGCCGATGCGATCGGCCAGCCCGAGCGCGTGCACACGCGTTACTGGAACGATCTCGGCAACTGGGGCGGCTTCGATCTCGTGATCAATGCGACATCGGCCGGGCACAGCAATGCTCCGCTGAACCTGCCTTCCTCCCTGCTCGCCGCACGCGCGATCTGCTACGACCTTTCCTACAGCACGGCCTCGTTCGGATTTCTCGCCTGGGCGCGCAGCATCGGAGCCGAACACGCCCTCGACGGACTCGGCATGCTCGTCGAGCAGGCCGCCGAAGCGTTCGAGATCTGGCACGGCCAGCGCCCCGAGACCGACGCGATCTATGCCGAACTGCGCGCCTATCTGCCCGGCAATGCCGAGGACTGACGCCTCGATCGATTGCCGCAGCGGCTGCGGCGCCTGCTGCATCGCGCCCTCGATTTCCTCGCCGATTCCGGGCATGCCGAACGGCAAGCCGGCCGGCGTGCGCTGCATCCAGCTCACGCACAGCAATGCCTGTGCGATTTTCGGCCGGG
>ERZ795056.3386-NODE-3386-length-17174-cov-9.468018_pt1 | contig 17174 bp, 10 predicted proteins | sample MGYA00375140_ERZ795056 | MGnify/ENA primary metagenome ERZ795056 (study PRJEB30185, sample SAMN05720227) | activated sludge metagenome | isolation source: Anaerobic digester | place: USA | collected 2015-03-09 ... | reverse complement strand
AGGTATCGGGTCAATTGGTATAATGGTCAATTTCCATCGATGAAAATAAAAGCTCAAAGTTTGGTAGCTAAACTTCTCACCAACCTCACATTTTGGGTGCTCATCGCCATCCTCTTCGGGATTTTTCTCGGGCATTATTTTCCTGGGCAAGCGATGCAGATGGAAATCGTAGGCAAGACTTTCGTTGATCTCATCAAACTGTTTATCGCGCCCATTATTTTCCTGACCATTGTCTTGGGCATTTCAAGTATGGGCGACCTTAGAAAAGTGGGGCGCATTGGGGCCAAATCGTTGTTGTATTTTGAAATTGTGACGACGTTTGCGCTGGTGATTGGTATCGCTGTGGCGTATCTTATACAACCCGGAAAAGTCGACAAATCGGGACTTAGCATTCAGGATCCGGCGAAATTCACGGCCAATCCAAAGGCTTTCAGTTGGATGGATTTCTTTCTGGCCAATACCACACTACAGGTTCTAACTGCGGCTATTATTGTAGGCGTGGCTTTAAATTTCATCAAACAACGCGAATCAGTTATTTTGTTCTTGGGCAGGCTGTCAAAAATTGTTTTTACGGGATTGAAATACGTGATGTATCTGGCACCAATCGGAGCATTCGGCGGAATGGCGTACACGATCGGAAAATTCGGGCTCGAAACCCTCATTCCGCTCGCCAAACTTATGCTCACCGTATACATTACCATGGCGCTGTTCATTTTTGTGGTTTTGGGTAGTATCCTCAGGTATTACAAGATCAGCATCCTTGGGTTGCTTCGCTATATTAAAGAAGAACTGCTGATTGTTCTGGGGACTTCCTCATCCGAAGCGGCTTTGCCATCCATCATGGTCAAGCTCGAAAAATTGGGTTGCAGCCGATCGGTAGTGGGACTCGTGATTCCCACGGGTTATTCGTTCAACCTTGACGGAACCTCCATTTACTTATCGATGGCAGTGATTTTCCTCGCGCAGTTGTACGACGTTGATTTGAGTTGGTTTGAAATGGCAAGCATCATCGGAATCCTCATGATAACCTCCAAAGGTGCAGCCGGCGTTACCGGAAGCGGATTTATCGTGTTGGCTTCTACGCTTACGGCCATCCACAAAATTCCCGTAGAAGGTTTAGCGTTCCTGCTCGGCGTGGATAAATTCATGAGTGAGGCGCGCGCCATTACTAACCTGATCGGCAATTCGGTGGCGACGATTGTGATTGCAAAAAGCGAGAATGATTACCTCACAATCTAAAGATTTATTTGGTGTTCGGTCGATTCGCTTCGCTCGGGTCTTCTGAGCCTGATTTCAACGCTGATTTTTGAATCGGTTTAAACAAGGTTTTCGGTGATTACCTTAATGGCCAGTTCAAGTGCATTTTTGGTTTTGGTCTTTATTAGGATATTTTTTCGATGGGTGTCTACGGTAAATTTGCTGATTGAAAGTGTCCTGGCAATATCGGCGGTTTGTTTGCCATTGAGCAACAACTGCACGATTTGCTTTTCACGCTTGGTGAAAATATCACGCGATGGTTTATATACTTGGCGTACGTCCACATCGTAAAATGACGGTTCACCGTCAAGTCCTATAAATGACAACACCGATTGATTATTGGTTTTGAGGTTGCTGATATCTGTATGCACACCTAGAGTCTGCTGCAGGTTTCTGTGTTCGTCACATTGCAAAACCACAACTTGTTGCAGGATTCTCAAATACTGGCCAGAAGCGTTGCGCACCCGATAATCATAACTTACTTTGTATTTTTTGAACTTTTCGTGTGGCAGCTTGCTGAAAAAATCGATGACGGTATTTTCGTGATTGAGGAACACCACCTGATCATCCGGATGAATTTTAGACATGAAGAACTCTACATTGAGCTCTGCCGGTTTATAGCCCAACACATTCACAATCTCGGGGCTCATGAATTCAAACCTGAGATTTTTGATGTCGAAAATATAATAATAGTAATTGCCAATCTGGAAAATGTCGAGTATTTTTTTCTGAAAGTCAAAATCGAAAACTGTCTCAGTAGGGACGGCATTTTTGGTAATGCGCGACCACACTTTTCTGGCTTCACTGTAAAAAGCTAAATCCATAATCCGGCGTTTCATGCTAATTTATAAAATTTTAACCAGTTGAAAATTAAAAAAATACCAGTTGATAGGTATTTTTTAAGATTTCTTTTTTGGTTAAGTTTAGCATTCCTACAAGTCTCCTTGTTTTCTACCTGCAAAATTTATTTAAAAAATTTCACCAAGATGAAAAAACTGTACGTGTTTGTCATTGCCATGCTCTTGTGTGCCAATGTAGGATTTTGCCAATGCCCGACCGGAGCAATATATTTTTACAGTCAGGCCGATGTAGACAATTTCGCAACGAATTATCCGGGTTGCACCAGCATCGGCGGCATCCATATTTATTTTGAAGTCGCCAACCTCGATGGTCTGAGTCAGCTCACGTCGGTTACCGGCGACGTGGAGATCGCTTCGTATAGTAATGGTTCGGATGTGAACTATCCGCTTAGCGATATCAGCGGTTTGTACAACCTGACAAGCATAGGAGGTAGCCTTCACTTTTATAATGTGCCAAACATCAATGGATCGAATTTATTCCCGAACCTCACGCATATTGGCGGCCATATCAACATCCTGGCAAAAACCCCTGCAGCGATGAACGGATTCAACAGCCTGCAAACCCTAGACGGCAACTTCAATGTCACTACCGAATTCCTTTCCAGCCTCAGCGGTTTTTCCAGCCTCACCAGGATTGGTTATCCGGGCTCTGACTATGGTACTTTTTCAATTTCGGATTCGAGCTTGCTTACGCAGGTCAACGGGTTCGGAAGCCTGCAATACATCCGTGGTTTGGCAACGATTACAAACAATCCGTTGTTGCAACAATTACCCAATTTCTCGAGCCTGACGCAATTGGGTTCTCAGCTCGCCATCCAGAACAACAACAGTCTGCAAAGCATTTCGCAGTTTAATAGTTTGCACACCATGCAGGGAACGCTTTATTTGAACAGCAATGCAGCTTTGCAGAGTATCAGTTTCCCCAATTTGGTTACTATTAATGAAGGCCTTAGCGTCCTTTCGAATCCGTCGCTAACGACTGTTAATTTTCCGAGTTTAGAGCAGGTAGCCGGTACATTCAATGTGAGCAACAATACTGTATTAACCAATCTGGGCTTTACCGATCCTGACCTTGTTGTTGGTTCAAATATCCACATATACAGCAATCCGCAGTTGTCGGTGTGCAACAAGCCCGGGTTTTGTACCGCAACCAACTTTTCATCGGTTTATGATAACGCCCCTGGTTGTAATTCGGTTACCCAAATCAGGGTTTCGTGCGGACAGCCCCAGAATTGTTACCACGTGAGTTTGTCTTCGCAACAGGATGTGGATAATTACCCAATGAATTACGGTTGTACTTCGCTCGAAGGCAGCCTGTACATTTCGGGCAATGACATCACCAACCTCAACGGGCTTTCGCAATTGACAAGTGTGCAGTCGTTGAGCATTTCCTCGGCCCCGTTACTAACCGATTTTTCTGGCCTGAACCAACTTCATACCATCAGCGGTAATTTCGATGTGAGTGGCGAGATGGCATCTAACTTGACTATGAATTTCTCGTCGCTGCAAACTATCGGCGGCAATTTTACCATAAATAACATCACTGCGCTCAGTACTTTTTCTGGATTTACATACTTGCAGACCATTGGCGGGAATTTCCAGATTACCAATAACACGAACTTGCTTTCGTTTACGGGTTTTGGCAGTTTGCAGACAATTACCGGTTTTTATGATGTATACAATAATACCAGCATGACCGCTTTGCCAACCACGACTGCATTGTCGGCCATCGGCGGGTATTTTAGAATTACCAACAATCTAAATAGTACTATGGCCGGACTCAATGCATTGACGAGCGTTGGTGACCATTTTAATTTATATGATAACCCTGCACTTACCAATATTTCGGCATTGTCTAACCTTTCGTCGATTAATGGTCAGTTGTATGTTGCGAGCAATCCTATGCTGGTTTCGCTTTCGGGTCTTGATAACCTCTCTACAATAGGTGTGACGGGGTTGACCATTACGTCTAACCCGCAGCTTTCCTTGTGTAATATGGCGGCAATTTGTTCATTGATTCCGGTTGTCTCCAATAATATTACCGATAATGCGCGCGGTTGCAATAGTAATACGCAAGTCTTGGTGTCATGTGGCCAACCCCAAAATTGCCAAAATGTTTACTTGTATTCGCAACAGGATGTTGACAATTACGATTACAACTTTGGATGTAATGCGGTTGGCGAATTGTACATTTCGGGGTCCGATATTGTAAATCTCAACGGGCTCGGCCAGATTACTTCTGTCGTGAATTTGAATTTAATTAATTTGCCTGCCTTGCAGGACTGCTCGGGTTTGGATAACCTTGTGACCATTACAGGGAATTTTACCATAGATGCTGCGAAGCCAACAACATTATCAATGCTGCCCAATCTAATCAGCGTGGGCGGCAATTTTTCTGTAATTACTTATTGGTTCTATCCGCCATCCATGCTTACTTCGTTGCAGGGATTCACCAATTTGGTTTCAATTGGAGGCAATTTTGAGGTATACAACAATACTAGCCTAACACAACTGCCTTCGTTTGCGAGCCTCACTTCTGTAGGCGGCATCAACATTTCAAATAACCCGCAACTCACCAACCTTAATGCGTTGTCGCACCTAACCACAGTTAACGGAAGTATCGCTATTAACTATAATGATACGTTAAATAGTATCTACGGACTCAACCAAATGACAACATCAGGCATTACCAGCCTGCAAATCAACGGCAATCCGCAATTGTCTTTGTGCAATGCCACGAGCGTATGCAATTATATTTCTAACCCTTCGGTTTACATTTCAGCCAATGCGGCAGGATGTTTCAGCGTAGCCGAGGTGGAAAGTTCGTGTACCAACCAATTACCGGTTTACGGAGGTGTTTCTGCGCCGGTGTATTTTTGTGCGGGTTCGGCTGCTTCGGTTTACATTTACGGATTGTTTCCTAATAGTGTTTCGACAGTAGGTTATCGCATCGGTACCGGTCAGGAGCAGACTGCCGGTAACGTTACGGCCGACCTATACGGGAATGCCATTTTGCAAATTGTTTTTGCGGCCTTGGATGAAGGCGAAACATTGACCATCACCAGTATTACCCGCAGCGACGTTTTAGGCGAAACATTGAATGTGGCTCAGAACAATACCGCATTGCTCATTCGTTACCCTGAAAATACTTATTATCGGGATGCCGATTCAGACGGTCAAGGCGATCCAACGGCTACTGTGCAAGCGTGTTTTGCGCCTCTGGGTTACGTGTCCAATCAAAATGATTGTGATGACACCGATGACACCAAATTTGTATTAATTACCTTTTATGAGGATAACGATTCAGACGGCTACGGAGCGGTAAATCCGGTTACATTCTGTACCGATTATACTACGATCCCGTCGGGGTTCGTTACCAACAATACCGATTGTAATGACAACAATCCCGCAATCCATCAACTGTTGTCTTTCTATGTCGATGCAGACCATGATGGCTTTGGATCATTGGCAACCGCTTTGCTCTGCGAATCATCGCCGCCCGTAGGTTACTCGGCAGTTTCAGGCGATTGCAATGATGCTAGTGCTAGTATCAATACTGTCGCACAGCGTTTGGAATTTTCATCAAGCCCTAATTTTTCCACGTCGATTTGCGCACCGCTGACTGGAACGATCTATACGACATTTTCATTCGAAGCAGTTTATTACGATGCTAACAATACTTTGCCGCCGACTTCGTTTCCGAGGGTTTACCTCGATTATGAAGGGAACGGCGTGCTCAATGATTCGTCCGATCGGGTAGTGGTAATGACACCTTACGATGTCAACGACCTGAACACCGCCGACGGCAAGCGCTACATCGCTACGATCAATAACCTTCCGAATGGCGTAAACTGGGAAACCCGTATACAAATCAGCCATTCGGGTTGTTTGACAACTTTTGGACCGTTCAATTACCCTGATGTACGCATCGATCCAGATTTGCAGATTTTCGCCAACGACATTACCCTGAGTACCAACCATCCTGCGGTTTCATCACCGTTAACAGTAAGTGCCGTGATCCGCAATGCCAGCGATTATCCAACGCAGTCTTTTTACGCGCATTTGGTCAACCAGTACGATACCAATATTGTTTATGGCGATGTTTTGGTTTCGGGGCTGGCTCCGCAGGCGTCGACTATCGTGAGCTGGGACATTATGACACCCGCCGAGCCCGCCTGGTGCCCGATGCAGGTGGTAATCGATTATACGGATGTCATCAGCGAAACCAATGAGTTTAACAATTCGGCGGTGCGGCCGTTCATCAATGGCAATTACAACCTGCTCGGCGGCATTGATGTGATCAATGAAACGATAAGCCCCGAGGTTTCGTACGCTGCACCCGATACCTTTGTGTATGTAAGCGGCAGTGGCAGGTATTACGATGCGTTGCGAACGTTGCCCGATGACGTTGTTTCCGGGGCAACGGTAAATGTACGGATAGTCGAAACCGGCCGTACGGGTTTTGGCTACACCAATGCTTATGGTGATTTCTTTTGCAGTATTCCCGCACCCGAATCGCCCGGGATTTACCATATTGAAGGCGAGATGACCGATTTTACCTTTACGGGTTATTTTAACCTTACTTTTGAAAAGATCACACCCGTTGTCACTTGCATTACTGATCTTTCGGTAGCGATTCAACCGGCATCAGCCACAATTATTGAAGGGCAATCGGTGTTGGGCAATGTGACGGTAATGAACAGTTGCGCGGCAATCAGCAGCCCAACTTTGTTACATTTCAGCCAGGATTCGGGCAGTCAGCAGGTTAGCGACTTGATGGTTCCGGCATTGGATCCTTACGATTCTTTCACGACTTCGTTCAGCAACATCGTTTTCAATACGCCCGGAACTTATAGCATTTGCGCTACGGCTGATGGTGAGTTCAGCATTTCTGAGGCCAATGAAAATAACAATTCGGGTTGTATGATCGTAACGGTACTGCCCAATATGCCGGACATTTACCCGGCTTCAGGGCCAAGCGGCAGTACTTGCGAAACAACACGAACTGAAAACTTCTCGGTGATGAATTTGGGCGGTGTGGCCAGCGGTGCTTTCAATTGTGAAATCTTCATGAAGAAAGACGAGGTGGTAATCGGGACTTATTACGAAACCATAGCAGCAATTGATGCAGGAACGGAATATGGTTTTACAAAACTCATTAATTATCCGTCTCCCGGAAACTATTCTTTTGAGCTGCATTGTGATTACGACCACCAACTTGCGGAGACTAATGAAGGCAACAATATTGGTTATTTCGGGAACGTAATCGTTCGGGAACCACAGCCCGATATCGCTTTGGGCGTTTCTTTTCCTGTTTCTGAATTTTTGTGCGAGGCCAATAACAGTATGGGCTTTATCATATCGAATGAGGGCTGCAGCGCTACCGGTACTTTCAATTGTGACATATTGGTAAAACGCGACGGTATACTGCTCGACACTTTGCACGAGACAATAGCCGGAATAGATGCAGGCAGTCCTTATTATTTTACCAAGCCGTTTGTATTTGATACCGTCGGGCATTACACCTTTGAATTGCGCTGCGACGTAAACAACGCCGTTACCGAAACCGATGAAACCAACAACACCAACATTTACCACAAATACATTACGGCTTGCAAGCCTAACCTCGCTTTCGATTCGGGTTGTGAAGTATTCGATGTACTACCGGTGGATCCGCAACATCCCGAAATAGTTATCTATACAGCAACTATCCTCAATAACGGGAATGCAACAGCCGACGCCCCAATCGACGTGCGCTTTAAAATTACAGATCAATTGTATTACGACATGGCATACAGTTACGATCTCGCTCCGGGTGCATCGGCAGTGCTAACGATGACCGTGCCGTCTGTGGCTCCGGCTACGCGAACATTGAAAGTCATGGCAGATTATAACAACCTCATCGATGAATTCAGCGAAGACGACAACCAAATCGAAGGCGAACTCTGCTGGGATTTCCAACCCGTTGACAGGCCGGTTGTTTGCGGTGACGATTTCTGGAAGTATTCTTATGTAAAGCATCAGGAGGTTCCGGTTAGTGTGGCGTTTAACCAATATCATTTGTATGATGCCTCCTCGGTTGAGGTAAAATTCGAAGTTAGCGGCCCTGGCTTGGATGGTTTAGTTGACTTGGGAACAGTGTTGGTGAACAACATCCAGCAAAACTGTGCATGCCCTTATGTTGCGGCGCTTCCTGAGACTTTTGTGGTTCCTGAAATTGGCACCTATACTTTTGTGATGACGGTCGACCCGAATCATGTCTATACAGAATGCGATGAATCCAACAACGTACTCATCCGCTCAATCCAGGCCACCACGTTACCTGATTTACGGGTTCTGTCGCAATATATCAATCCATCGCTGCTTAATCCAGATCCGGGAGAGCCAATCCAGCTTGACGTTACGTATGAAAATATCGGCAATTCAAACATCAGTGACAGCATGCAGTTTAAGGTTTTTGTTGATGCCGATTTACTCTACACGACAACCGTAAGTGGATTGCCATCTGGCCAAAACCAAACGATACATATACCGGTAAACTGGTCTTCAACTGTTGTGGGCACGCATACCATCAGGACAGTAATCGATAGCGGTAATGCCGTGGTAGAATCTGATGAGCTCAACAATACTGCAACGCGAGCCATCATCGTAGGAGAAGCGTCTAACCTATATTTCCAGAGTTTCACGACAGCCAACTATTCACCTGCGCTAAACGCCAACATCGTTTTCAACGCAGTGATTGGCAACAACGGTGATCTTCTTTGCCTGGCCGATTTGCAGTTCTATTATATTAACGATGCTTTTCAGGAAATTGCCATCGGCACCCAACATATTTCGGTTGGCGCCAATAGCAGTATCACAATTGAGATGCCTTGGACTGTCTACGACAACGACACGACGATTTACGCAAGGATCATTAACCCTTCAACCCTAGAATTCAATGATGAAGACAACGTTGTTTCACTAATGATCGGCAAAACCGATCTAAGTCTCAAGCTTTTCGTTGAAGGTTACTACAATGGTGCAGGCGCAATGGTTCCTGTGAAACTCAATCAAGGCGTGGCCGGAGCAAGTGCAGACGACGTAGAAACATTGACCGTTCAGCTTTTCGATGCGGTGACGCTACAACCCGCAGGCACTACCACAGCTATTTTGCACACCAATGGTTCGCTAGACTGTAACTTTAGCCCGCCGCTCAAAGGCAATTACTACATCGTCGTGAAAGGCGGAAATGTATTGCAGACCTGGAGCGCGCTTCCCAAGAAACTGGGTGCAGAACCGTTGTACTATGATTTTTCACTGGCCGCATCACAAGCTTATGGCGATAATATGCTGGAAGTGGAATCCGGTGTCTGGGCGATTTATTCGGGTGATATCAACGACGACGAGAACATTAACAATCTCGATTTTGGGTTATGGGAAACCGATGCGAGCGAGTTTGCCTTTGGCGACTATGTGACCGACCTTAATGGCGATGGCAACGTTGACAATCTTGACTTTGCCATTTGGGAAACCAATGCCGGTAATTTTATTTATTCGGTTTATCCGATGCACTAATCGGGTGTTTCGGCTTGCTCAAACTCAAAAAAAGAAAACGTCGACCCACCATAATTTTTCTGGAACGAATAATGAGGCAGGTGCTCAAGTTTGGTGTGCTTGGAGTGTTCAATGATCATCATCCCAGATCCGTCCAAAAGCTCGTGCTCAAAGACAGAAAGCACTATTTTCTCAAAAGTTTTTTGGTCTAGGTTGTAGGGTGGATCGGCAAAAATAACATCGTAAGTCACCTTGGTTTTGGCAACGAAAGCCAGCACATCACTTTTGATGGCGGCAATCGGGAAGTCAAACTCCGACGCGGTCTGTTTGATGAATTTCACACAGCCAAAGTCACCGTCTACCGAAGTGATGTTGGCGCTGCCGCGTGAAGCGAATTCAAAAGAAATGTTCCCGGTTCCCGCAAACAAGTCGAGCACTTTAAGATCGGCAAAATCAAAATGGTTGTTGAGTACATTGAACAAGGATTCCTTGCTCATGTCGGTCGTTGGCCGTACCGGAAGGTTTTTGGGTGGCGAAATGCGTCGGCCTTTGTATTTGCCAGAAATAATCCTCACGATTGTAAAAGGATAAAATGCCTGCGATTGTCTTGGGCGCTGAGCGCGTTTTTCTGCTCGAGATCGGCAGTGTCAAACAACGAAACATTCCTGATGTATTTATACGCGATGGCAAAGAACGCATCGTCCTGGCTGATGTCACCCAAAAATTCAAGCCTGAATGTTTCGGGGTTCAGGTTGAGTTGTTCGGCGGTGAAAAGCAGGTAGTATATCAAGTCTTCGGGCGTCTTGTAATCGAACGAATTGAACAACAACAAATGTTGGTTCTGTACCATTACGATTTCAAAATGACCGGCGGCCATGTGTACAAACATCTTCTTTTCGTCTACGTTTTTAGACAACTCCAACAGTTTAGAAACCAAAGCCGTATGGGCATGTTTGTATACAAAATTGCCAAAGGTGTCCACAAAGAAATTGTTGATGTCGGCATACGGGATGTACACCGTATTCATCTGGTACGACGCCAGCGTGTCAAACGCAAAAGAATCGGTCTCAAAAACCTTGTTGTTGAATTGCAGGTAATTGCCCAGGCAATCCTCGTCGAACAAAGCAGCCGGGACAAAAGTAGCCAGGTTGTTGTCGTGCAGTACCACCACTTCATCATAGGAATCGCCCAGTTCTTCATGGCTGGCAAAGGCATCGGCATAATATTCAACCACCGTTTTTTTGTCGGAAGGGTCAAACGCAATTTCCCTAAAAGCCAATGGTATTTGGTTGAGCGTATCAAAACTGCAGAAAGCCATGCTACCCGGCGCGACTTTCACGGTGAGTTTCTTATATTTTTTTTCGGTAATATTGGCCGGATTTACGAGCATAGTTTTATTCTTGGCTTGGTGCCACGCAAACTTACAATTTTTTTATAAAGTTTTAATTTCGACGAGCAGAAAGTTCTGTGGCTTTTTGATGCTTTGTCCCGCTGTACGCTTTACCCGAGCGAAGCGAACTGACCGAACACAATTAAAAATATTTTATTGTGAAGTAATCTTTTGCGCTGTTCACTACCCAAAAGGATAGCCGCTGCCATCGGGGCTAGGCTCGGGGATTGATGATTTTCATGAGGTGACGTAGCGGTTTCGCGAAGGAGAGGCAAAGGCACACCAATGCAAATTTGCAGCTATTTTTCTTTGCGCATCTTCGCATCTGCTTTGCGTGTCTTCGCGTAATAACGTACCTTCGCCCACATGAATGCCACGCAATTTTACAGCGTCCTCACACGCAATTTCCCATTCCAACCCACCTACAAACAGGACATTTTTTTCCAGATGGTGGCGCAGTTTGCTTCGAATTCAAACAACGACGAAATCTTTGTACTCAAAGGCTACGCCGGAACCGGGAAAACCACCGTCATCTCAACACTCGTCAACAACCTTTCAGAAATCAACCGCAAATACGTACTGCTTGCACCAACCGGGCGCGCGGCCAAAGTCATCGCCAATTACTCGCAGAAGCCCGCGTTTACCATCCATAAGAAGATTTATTTTCCTAAGAAAAATTCGGGCGGTGGTTTGAGTTTTACGTTGCAGCCCAACAAGCATAAGAATACTATTTTCATCGTCGATGAAGCCTCGATGATCTCAGACGTGAATCAGGAAAGCAAATTGTATGAAAACGGTTCGTTGCTAGACGACCTGGTGTCTTACATCTATTCGGGTGCCAATTGCAAAATGATCCTGCTGGGTGATACCGCGCAGTTGCCACCGGTAAACCTAGATATTTCGCCTGCGCTCGATACCCGCACTTTGGCCTTGCATTACCAAAAGGAAATCAGGCACATTGAACTAGATGAAGTCATGCGGCAGGGCGAGAAATCGGGCATACTATTCAATGCAACCGAACTGCGGGAACTGCTCAGCAATGAATTGTTTGATACCTTTCAATTCGATCTGCGATATTTCAATGATGTAGTGCGGCTCGTAGACGGCTACGACATCCAGGATGCAATCCAATCGGCTTACGGAAAATACAGTATAGAAGACACCGCATTCATCGTGAGATCTAACAAGCGCGCCAACGCCTACAACCAGCAAATCCGTATGAAAATCCTCGACAAAGAAAGCGAGCTCTCGGCCGGTGATTATCTGATGGTGGTCAAGAACAATTATTTTTGGCTCAAGGAAACCGATGAAGCCGGGTTTATTGCCAACGGCGATATTATCGAGGTCTTGCAGATTTTTAACTTCAAGGAGCTTTATGGGTTTAAATTCGCCAATGTCAAAATCCGTATGGTCGATTACCCCAACCAGCGACCGTTTGAAACCGTACTGCTGCTCGATACCATTACCAGCGAATCGCCATCACTTTCTTACGATGACGCGAATCGGTTGTATGAAGAAGTCATGAAGGATTACGAATCAGAGCCAACCAAGTTTAAAAAGTTCCAGAAGGTCAAGGAAAACGAATATTTCAATGCGTTACAGGTGAAGTTTTCGTACGCGATTACCTGCCACAAATCGCAAGGCGGACAATGGAATACGGTCTTCATTGAACAGCCATACCTACCAGACGGCATAGACCGCGATTACATCCGTTGGCTGTACACTGCCGTGACGCGCGCCAAGGAAAAGCTCTACCTGATTGGTTTTAAGGATGATAATTTTGTAGACGAAACATAAATTGTCGGTTGATCGGTTTAATAGCAAAACGAACACAGATTTTAATCTGGCTGTATTAAAGTCGTGAAAAAACATCGTCTCTCGGTGCAATCAGTATTAAACGTTCTTGAGATGTATTGCGCAACAACCAAGCTGGAGTAGATTTAACAATTGGTGCAGTTTTTCAGCAACGCGGTGTGCGAAGAAATTTGTATTTTACCTTCAGGGAAGGGGCGAATACGTCCCTTAAGAAACTACGTTAACACTGACAGGCAGATTTTCTGTAGGGTTTGTTAAATTTCAGAGCATCTATTTGTGTTGCACTAAAATTTAGGCGATCTCATTTTTTAAAAACTTCCTACCTTAGCGCCTCAGTATCTTAGCATCTTAATCATGAAAATCATCGCCGTAATACCTGCCCGTTATGCTTCAACCCGTTTCCCGGCCAAGCTCATGCAAAACCTGGGCGGCAAAACCGTCATTCTGAGAACTTATGAAGCTGCAATCGGCACCCATTTGTTCGACGACGTCTTTGTGGTAACTGACTCGGTTTTGATTTTTGATGAAATCGTGTCCAAAGGCGGTAAAGCCATCATGAGTGTCAAGGAACACGAATCGGGCAGTGATCGTATTGCCGAAGCCGTGACCAACCTCGATGTAGATTTGGTCGTAAACGTACAAGGCGACGAGCCATTTATAGCTGCCGAACCTTTGGCGCAACTCATTGCTGTATTTCGCAAAGACGATGAAAGAAAGACCGACCTGGCGTCATTGATGCGTGAAATCAAGAGTGAAGACGAGATCAAAAACCCTAACAACGTTAAAGTCGTGGTGGATCAAAATGGATTCGCACTGTATTTTTCGCGTTCGGTAATCCCTTATCCGCGTGAAGTAAATGTGGGGGTACGCTATTTTCAGCATATCGGGATATACGCTTTCAGGAAACAAGCGCTGCTTGATTTTTACCGTTTGCCGATGAAAAGTCTCGAAGCCTCAGAGAAACTCGAGCAGTTGCGTTACCTGGAGTTTGGCAAGCGCATCCGGATGGTGGAAACCCAGCACGTCAGCATCGGGATTGACACGCCCGAGGATTTGGAGCAAGCGCGAAAGTTGCTGTAATCTGCATTAAATACCATCGCGGCGCATACTATTGTAGGTAATAGAGGAAATCAATTAAAACAAAAAGGCCTCCCAAAGCAACTTAAATTCCTAGTGGTATAGAGCGTAATATGCCTCGATATTGTCCAGGAACGCGCCGTCAAAGCCTGAATCGAGGATTTTTTTGATATAAGAATCTTTGTTTCCGGTGATGATTTTTTGCCAATCGGGATGCCAATATGCTACATAGAGTTCATCTTCGTAGCCATGGTATTTCTTTTTGATCCATACGGGATTGTTGATTTTCCAACCATTTTTCCAGTAAGGCCGCCAATTCTCAGCAGCGCCGATGTTCATGTAAGAAAGCACGAGTCGTTTGCCGCCATTGGCTTTAGTCTTGAGCGGCTGGATATCTTGTTCCGTCAGCAATACATTATTATAGTACAAATCAATGATTAACAAGTCATAGTTGGTAGCGGCAAGTGCATCCAGGTACGTTTTCTTAGCGCTGAATGCCGAGGCATTGATCAGATACAAGTAGTTTTTGGCATCGCCCAGATTTGAAATATCACGGTTGTTTTCATCTATAATCTTATCGGGAATCGTGTGGTAGTGCTCGTTGGATTTGGTGCGCGTGAAAAACAAGAAATTTTCCTTTAGTCCCAATGCGGCAACTTTTTCTATTGCGGCGTCTTTGGTTACATGGTCAGAAAACAACACCTGCTTGTGGCGTCGGAACTCGCGCAGCATCCCGAGGCGATAGGTATCGGTTTTCAGCTTGCCATCAAAAAACAAATCTTCTACTGCCTGCCCATCTATGGCCGATAAGTACTCGGCATGCAACTTCTCTTTCGGGTCGAGATTGTTGAATGCCAACTCAATCCCGTTTTGAGGAATGATGATAAAATCGGGCTTGATGCGACGGGCATATTGTGAGATGTCACAAACCAGCTCGCGCATCTTTTCGCTGGCCTTTGGCTTGCTTTGGCTTTGTTGGTGGGTTTGCGCTTGGCTTATCACAACAGCGAAAATTGGTATGATTGTCAAAAGGCGGGAAATTTGAAACAAAGAAAACATAGCGTGGGCGTTTTCACAAAAGTACGTCTACGCCTTTGGGAATAAAACTTAAATGAATGTTAAAAAAGCAAAGGTTGCAAAACCGGTATCGATAGCATCGCGTAAATGGGCTTATAAACCTTAAATAATCAATATTATGAAAACCCAGAAATTTTTATCGACAGCATTTTTAGCTTTTGCAATTTTAGTAACAGGCGCGTCTTTTGCACAGAAAACCGTAATGGTTGGTGGAGCGGCAATGTATCCTTCTAAAAACATCATCGAAAATGCGGTGAACTCTAAAGACCACACCACTTTGGTCGCTGCAGTGAAAGCGGCAGGTTTGGTAGAAACCTTGCAAGGCGCAGGTCCGTTTACCGTATTTGCCCCAACCAACGCGGCATTCGACAAATTGCCCAAAGGAACCGTTGAGACCTTGCTCAAACCAGAAAACAAAAAAATGCTCACCAATATATTGACTTACCACGTAGTATCCGGGAAAATGAACGCCAAAGATATCGACAAGGCTATCAAAGCCGGAAACGGAAAAGCGACTTTAAAAACTGTTAGCGGCGGGACTTTAACCGCCTGGATGAAAGGCAAAGACCTTTACCTTACCGATGAAAAAGGAGGTTCTTCTAAAGTAACGATTGCCGACGTCAACCAATCCAACGGCGTAATCCACGTGGTAGATACCGTACTGATGCCAAAATCTTAAGTTTGAATTTGAATTATATTAGTTTGTTTGGTTAAGCGAAGGGGAACTGTGGTGGTTCCCCTTTTTTTATGCCGATTTCTCGATGATTATAAGTTCGTTGTGCCGTTCAACACGCGGAATCGCCTTCACTTTATAAGGTTTGTTGTTGAATTCTACGAGGTATCTTTCATTGCGTTGGTCGTGTTTGCTATCGAGTGTCATGGTGTTGAACAGGATGTTGCCTTTTGGGCGCAACAGCTGACCGATGCGGTCCATGAAAAATTTCTCAAACAGAAAGTTGGGCATGGCAGTGTCCTGAAAAATATCAATAATAATAAGGTCGTATTTTTCATGGGTTTTGAGCACAAATTCAAAAGCGTCGCCAATGACAATCTTGAGGTTCGGGATCTGATCTAGCGAAAAATACTTGTTGGCGAGCTGGATTACTTCGGGATCAATCTCAACTCCGGTAATCTTGCCACCGTATTTGATCTCATCTACGAGCGTTTTAATGACGCTGCCACCTGCCACGCCAAGTACGAGTATCGATTGCATCGCTTTTATCTTGTCGAATCCGATGTTTTTGAGCCCTTTGCGCAGGATGCGCTGCAGGCTGCCATAAGAGTAATTGGTGTTGGTAGAATCCAGCACGAGTTGGCCGTTGTTCCAGCTAATTTCAAGGTCTTTGCTCACCGCAGATTTCTTCCGATGGATGACCACGGGTACAAAATAGCTTAGCAGTTTCTTGAGCATAATCGAATATTTTTTAATTTAACAGGGTTAGGGCATCGCCCTCGCGTCAAAAATAAGGGATTAATGTTAATTTTACGGCAAACCGAGACCATGAAAAAAAAGCTCTACCAATTTATTTTCTTGCAGCTTATGGGCTGGAAAATCGCAGGCACTATTGCGCCACAGGTCAAGAAGTGCGTGATGATTGTAATCCCGCATACCAGTTGGCACGATTTCTACCTCGGACTCTTTACGCGTGGAATTATTGGGCTGGACATGCATTGGGTAGGGAAGAAGGAGCTTTTTGGCTTTCCTTTTGGCGCGTATTTCAGGTGGATGGGCGGTGCGCCGCTGGATCGTTCGGGCGGCCTGAATAAAGTCGACTCGATCGCGGCCATTTTTGAAAAGCGCGAGGTTTTCCGTATGGCCATCTCGCCCGAAGGTACACGCAGCAAAGTCTCCGAGCTCAAAACAGGCTTTTATTATATCGCACTAAAAGCCAAGGTTCCAATCATTCCCGTGGCTTTCGATTACGGAAAGAAGAAAGTGCGGCTCGGCAGTCCCTTTCATCCAACCGGCCATTATCAAACCGATATGGCGTCGCTGTTGCCGTTCTTTAAAGACGTCACCGGGAAGATTCCGCAACTGGGTTTCAAAGTTTAACATCTGGTCCTAAATCCATATCTCAGCTGTCACCGTATATATAACCAGTAGCAGATGCTTCATTTGTGAAATTAATTTTGTGTTTGTTTTATTGGTTTGGGAGCCTTCG
>ERZ795056.3385-NODE-3385-length-17181-cov-6.170793_pt1 | contig 17181 bp, 10 predicted proteins | sample MGYA00375140_ERZ795056 | MGnify/ENA primary metagenome ERZ795056 (study PRJEB30185, sample SAMN05720227) | activated sludge metagenome | isolation source: Anaerobic digester | place: USA | collected 2015-03-09 ... | reverse complement strand
ATTTCGTTCACAAGTGTAGCTACTTCATTACCAAGAATATCAAACACAATTAGCTTTACACTTGTCCCTGCTGTAGTTACCTTGTTTGACGTCTCACTTCTCACGTTTGACGTTATAGAATACCGAATCTTCGTTACCGGGTTAAATGGATTCGGGTAGTTTTGGTACAAAGTGTATTTACTGGGTAGAGACGTTGCATGCAACGTCTCTACAATGATTTCATTACTGTAAGAAAACTTGCCGTCAATATCAATTTGTTTTAAGCGGTAACAGAGAGTAAGTTCCTTCGGAAGAGTAAGATAAAGATTGCCCGAAGGATCACTACAGTGATAAAGAGAAAGATGCTCCGATATATCGTCTGTAAATGAATACTCTTTTATTGAGTTTGAATTCCCATGCCCCTCAACAAATCCAACCTTTTTCCAGCTTTCAGCGTTCAGCTTCCAGTTGTCATCCGCTACATTTACCGAACGCTGCACTTCAAATCCATAATTATTCACTTCTGTAGCCGTTTGCCAGTTGAGTATAACTTTACTTTCCGCAACCGATGCGGTAAAAGAAGTTAGTTCGACGGGGAGGGGATTTTCACTTGAGCCAAATGCGAATTCGCTGAATGAAGTAACATTCGCAACAATTTCTCCATTATCTGAATCGTAATTCGTTGTAAGAGCAGTAAAACTACCTGACCCGGGCGTAGGTCTGGAATATACTGTTACTTTTGTCGGGTCATTAATACCGGAATTAGGGATATCAGATACTTTAAATCTAACAGTACCGGTAAAACTTGAAGCAAGACTTGTGCTTTCAATAATCCATCTGTAATTGCTAACATTACCAATTATGTTTTCTGATGGGACGAACGGAGCATCATCATAACGGAGAACATTTACTTGTCCGCTTCCTGCACCGGATGCTAAATTTATTGACACGGCAGTAGTATTGCTTTCATTATTAAAAGACACAGTACCTCCACCACCGCTAATAAGTTGTCCTACGCCGGCAGCAGCACTGCTTGCACCCCCCAATTGAGCGATGTAATTTGCTGAATAACCACCTGCAGTTGTAAAACTACCGCCAACATAAAGCACCCCACCGGATTTTGCAAATCCACGCACCGTACTGTTAACTCCTGAGCCTATGGCAGACCAACTCGTTCCGTCCCATTTTGCAATCCTACTTGCAGAGGTGCCTCCAGCAGTTGTAAAGTCACCGCCTGCAAACAATTCATTACCAACCATGGACAAAGAATAACAGGTAGAATAAAGCAATCCCGAGCCAAGAGCAGACCAATTAGAACCATTCCATTTTGCTATTTTACTCGCAGTGTTTCCCCCAGCATTACTGAATGCCCCACATACAAATAAGTCAGTCCCAGACATAACCAAACCATACACCACATTATCTACACCACTACCTAAAGCAGACCAATTACTACCGTCCCACTTTGCGACACATGATACTGAATTACCACCAGCGGAAGTGATATATCCACCTACATAGAGCATATTATTAGCGAAAGCCATACTATAAACTATTCCTCCAGTTGGTCCGCTAACCCCGGTTCCTAAAGCAGACCAGCTTGTTCCATTCCATTTTGCAATATTATTTACAGTTATAAAATTAGAGCCATCATTACTCGCACTTGTAAAAGCACCTCCAACATAAACATCACTACCCGAAACAGTTACGCATTTAGCATCATTATAAACTCCCCCACCAAGTGCGTACCAACTTGTTCCATTCCATTTTGCAATTCCTCTTGCACTAATTCCTCCGGCTGTATTAAACGAACCGACAGCATAAACATCTGAACCGGATACTGCAAGTCCGAATACTGTTGAGCTTGTACCCGAACCTAAAGCAGACCAGGTTGAACCATCCCACCTGGCAATATTATTAGCGGGTTTACCTCCAGCCATTTGAAAACTTCCACCAACATATACATTGCCTCCAGAGACGGCAACTGCATATACTGTTGAATTTGTTCCATTATTAGACCCATCGAATAAACCCGACCAATCCACTGATTCGAGAAGATTGTTTTCATTATTCTGAGCAAAAATAGAAATACAGAATAGTGATATGATAAAAAACGTTATCTTTTTCATAGTAACCTCAGATCGATTTTCTAATTAAGAGTAAGCGATAACATATAAATTAAATGTTATCGCTATTTCATCATTTTTTTGATGAAATTTCCCTGATGCTGGATAAGTCTGCTTTTTAAACATGTTTGCTTGTTCAACCTAACCATAGTATAAATATGTTTTTTATTTGGTTTGCCAGCGATACAGTTTTGTTACCGGGTACGAGGTAAATTTTGTATGTAAAAATCATAGCACTTACATACCTCATTAAAAAGATCAGTTTTAGTATTGCCTGTTTTATATACCAAAGTCCAACAAAGAAAAGTCCATTGTTACTGAACAGACTGTTTATAAAAAGATGGCACCCATATAAAGAATGCCATCTTTTAGCTGGAGAAGATTAAAACTTGGTTGTAGTACTGAACTTGTATTGAACCTTCACACTCCAGTTTTGATCTGCCGCAATTGAAGCGGAATCCTGTGGGGCTTCAACAACTTTAAATGCAACATAACCGTCAATGCATTCCGATACCCAAACATCTCCCGGTTTAAGTTTTGCCACACCGCAATCAAAAGAAGTCTGAAACATCGTTGTATCAAGTGTTGTTAATCCAGCCAAATCAGCCGATGTTAGTTTGTACATTTTTCCAGTTGCAGGACGATACATTATCATCTCCTGCCAAAAGTTGTTGGTCGTTCCATATTCACACCAAGCGATTGTTTCACCATCGGGTTCAGTCAAGAATTGTGATGTGCTACCCACTTCTCCTTTTGACCAATCAACTCCCCAATGAGTCATTGTTAGAGTCTTTACATTTTCTGTATCGCCTCCAGCAGGGTTTTCATCTTCTTTACATGAAGAGAAAAGAACCATTAAAGAAAGAATGAATAGTGAAAGAAAAAATAATTTTTTCATTTTATACCTCAGTTTATGTTTTAGAATGATTGTTTACTTTTTTTTGTTTTACCCGGGTATGCAGAACCGCACCTTTTACAATACTTTGCATAAGGATTATTAATCCATTCCGAACACTCGGGACATCTGTCAACCAGCTTTTTTCCGCATAGCGAACAAAATTGATCTTTCTCGCTAATATGACAAAAGAAATTGCAGTCCGGGCATAGCTTGTATGCCTGCAATACTTCAGTGGTATTTTTTTCCATATACTTCAAAGATTGTTTTTAGTGAACCTTGTTTTCTATTTAGTTCAAAAATTATACCTTCAAGGGCTTTCTACCAAACCGTTGATTTTTTTCAATTAGGCAACAATTATAAGAATGAGTAGAGTTAAAACTGGCACAGTAAAACCACAGTGTTGCTTTATTGGGCAACATCACATGTTAATCTTTTTCGAAATGCTTATATTACAATATGAAACTACCTGTTATTATAATATTAATAATTCTTTTCGGCGGAGGTAAAAACAACTTTTCACAGGAAAGATGGAAATGGGAAGAGTTAAAGCATTCCTTTTCGGAAAATATTTACATTCTATCAGCCGCCTCAAGTAATGATTTTTGGGTTCGTAATGATAAGGGAGACGTTATTCATTACCGGAGCGGGAAATCAATCCGGCACAAAACAATAATCCCATCGCAGCAATCACGATTACTATTCGAATCTATAACAGAAAGTAATTTTATTGCAGCAGCAATGGATAACCAATGGCAAAATCATTTTTACACTTTTAACAAAGGGGTATGGAAAAAAGACACTTTGGTTTTTAGATTACCCATTCAAAACTTTTTAAAAGTGAACGATAATCTTATTTATGCAATCGGTAATTTCGGCACTATGCTTAAATATTCGGATAGCCGGTGGATAGAAATAAAGACGCCTTTAAAATCTCATATTAATTATATTGATATGGTTTCACCCGATGAAATATATCTCTTAACCAAATCGGAAGGTGTGTTCCGTTTTAACGGATTTGATTTTCAAAACATACCCTTTGAAGAAGCAAATAAATGGGATATTACTAACATAAAAGCGTTCGGGAAAGGGAACATTTTTGTAATCGACGGCAAAAGGAAAATCTATAAACTGGTGAATGGTAAATTCATTCAAGACCATGAAAACAAAGCTGTTTTCGGGAATGTCGAAAAAACAGCTTATTATGAAATCGTTCTTAAAACTGATCACCATAGTTACCTGCCGATGCAGATTCCGGCTCAATTAAGATTTTCCAACAACAAAAGTTATCACAAAGATTCGATTCTCTTTTCGGCTGCGGGAGGTGTTGTTTATAAAGCAAGTGTTTCAAGGGAGAATTACTTCTCTAATCTGAACAAGGTTTTTAATATAAAAAGTAATGATTTTACATTTAACCAGATTGCCGCGATAATAGACTTGAATAATGACGGTCTGCAGGATATAATGACAGTAAACAGAAGCACACGATCAAGTTTTACTTTTTTCTACAATGACCCGAAAAACCTGTTCCGGACTGAAATACTCCCCCCGTTTGAGATCGATGTAAATCTTGGTCCTTCGGCAGCTTACTTCGATTTCAACAACGATTACTATATTGATTTTGTAATTATTACATCGGACACAGGGGGAATATCATTGTCCGTTTATGAAAATAACAAAGCGGGAAGTTTCTTCAAGAGGAAATCAATATCGTTGAATTTCGATGACAATCTACATCCGCCGCTAAATCTAAAGCCGGTTGATATTGACGGTAACGGTAAACTTGATTTGTGCATAACATATTATTACGGTCCGATGGATAAACCCGGCTATGAAATAATTGTTAAAAATTCCTTACTGAATGAACTTGGCGAAATCGATACTTCGTATAAAGGGATTACAAAAGGATGGAATACACAGTCTCTTTTTGCCGATCTGAATAACAATGGAATAAATGAATGGATAATTGCAAATAAGTGGCGGAAAAGCAAACTTCTCGTCCGGCATGGTGATTTAATTATTGATGAAGCGGAAAAAAGAATTCCGAACTTAAGCCTGTCTGAGTGTGCCGGTATTTCTGCTGCCGACTTTGATAATGATGGGAATCTGGATCTACTTACTCTTTCGGATCAGAATTTTATTACACTTTACAAGAATAACGGGCGCGGCTATTTCAATGACGTTACTACTGAGTTCGGATTAAATCAGTTTAATACCGTTGATTCGATTCTCTCTTATGTTTCTACTGCGTTAGGGGATTTTAACAACGACGGTTATACGGATATTTTCATTTCACATTTGCACCCGGTAAACAGGAAAAACTTACTGCTTATAAATGTAGACGGAAAGTATTTTGTTGATAAAACCGGCGAAATGCAGATAACGTCACCTGTTTTACACTATTCAGTAGCAGCAGATATTGACAACGACGGCGATATAGATATTTTTAGTTTCGGCGCCAATGATTATGCTTTATGGATTAACAATCTTAACGACAATAACTTCATTAAAATAAAACCGAATGGAGTAATTTCAAACAGCGACGGTTGGGGAGCAAAAGTCTGGATTTACGAAAGCGGACACATCAACGAACATGATTTTTTACGGGGTTACAAACAGATCGGGACAGAAATATTCGGTTACTCTTCAAGTAAAGGATACATTGCACATTTCGGAGTTGATTCTTCGAAACTTTATGATGTCAAAATAAAATTCTACGGAGGGAAAGAGAAAATCCTATATAAATTAAAACCCGGTATGACTTATTCTGTTGATGAACTCGGCGGATTATTTGCTTTCCTATACAAGTTACCGGGTATTACTCTAATGGTTTTAAAAAGTAATGAGATTCAACTTTATATTGTTACAACGTTAATTGCATTCTTTTCCCTTTATTTCGGGACAAGGAACGGGTTAAAAAAATACAAATGGGACACAAGTTTGTTGTTAGGCTTTGTATCAACAAGCATAACTCTATACTGGCTGCTGATTATATTAACTAATAACTCAAACTTATTCTTCACCAAATATGTTCTACCGCTTTCAGCAGCTATTATGGGAATAATGATTCCGAATCTTGTGTTCTACTGGATAACGCGCAATCATGGTAAAACAAAATCGGTTGAAATACTTAAAGATGAACTGTTCTTTGAACTGCTCCAGTTTTCGCATGGGGAATGGGCGCTTTCTAATTTGAATAGTTTGCAGCTTCTGTTTGAAAACCCTCCCGATAATTTAACCGGTAGTAGATATATAGAAACACTTAATGAGCGGTACAAAACATTTATAGAAATGGTTGTTCCAAGGTTGAATGTAATAATCAATTTATCGGCGGCAATAGGTATCAAGGATGAATTAGTTCAACAGTGGAAGCATTCATTAAATCTTTTAATACGGATAAAAGATTGGCAGAACACCGGTTTCTATACGGAGTTAGCCGGGGGAGTAATTAAAATAAAAGATTCCCTCTCCAGTTTGAAAAGGTATGTATATATTAATTATTCATGCAACCCGGTTGAAGTAATCAAGAATACATGCAGCTCTCTTAATAATATAATTGAAGAACACTCCGTTCAAGTATCAAGAAACAAGTATTATGATGGTGAAAAAGGCGTTTTAATAAGGAACTATGAACTTGCTGATGTATTAGATAACTGCATCCGGAATTCGATTAAAGCATTGATTGGTAATGAACAGAAAGAAATTGAAATACGGGTTTACCGCGTCGCTCCCAAAATATGTATCGATGTTATTGATAACGGTTACGGGCTAAACGAAAATGAATTCGAAAAGGTTTTTGAAAGCGGTTATTCAGGTAAAGCAAGTACAGGCTACGGGTTGTTTAATTCGCGTGAAGTTTTGAAAAAATACGGCGGAAGAATTTTTGTTAAATTCAGCCGGCAATCGGAAAAGACAGTTTTTACAATCGAACTAAACGAAGGAATTCTGAATTGAAAACTCAACTTTTAATTATTGATGATAATAAAGAGTTTATAAACGACTTTACACTTGTGTTGAGCAAAGATTTCATCTGCATAAGTGCGTTTACAGGTGAAGAGGGTGTTGAATTGGTGAAGAAAAATCCACCCGACATAGTTCTGCTTGATTTAATGCTGGGTGAAGGTACAAATGGACTAAATGTATTAAAACAAATACAAAATGTTGATGAAGAACTACCGGTTATAATTATTACCGATTATGCTTCAATCGATACTGCAGTTGAAGCAATGCGGCTCGGAGCATTCGATTATATTTCCAAAACACCGAATTTGAAAGAGCTTAAATTCGTAATTGAAAAAGCGTTGAAGCAAAGAATCGTTATAAGCCGCTCCAGAGCTATTGAAGAAGATACTCTAAAACACTATTCGAGTATGCTTGGTAATAGCCCCGGGATGAAAAAGTTGAAAGAAACTATTTCTTTGTTTGCAGAAAACAGTAACACGGTTTTGATTACAGGAGAAAGCGGAGTCGGTAAAGAACTTGTAGCTCGCCAAATTCATCTTCAAAGTGATAGGAATAAAAAACCGTTCATTGCTATTAACTGTGCCGCAATTCCTAAAGAACTGCTTGAAAGTGAATTGTTCGGACACGAACGGGGTGCGTTCACAAGTGCAAATGCAAGAAAACTCGGAAAGTTTGAACTTGCTATGGATGGCGTTTTATTCTTAGATGAAATAGCCGAACTCGATTTTATGGCACAGGTGAAACTATTACGCGTTTTGCAAGAGAAGGAGTTTGACAGAGTTGGCGGAACTACAAGTATTAAAACGCATGCGAGGATTATCGCCGCAACAAATAAAAATCTTGCTGCAATGGTAAAAGAAGGAAAATTTAGAGAAGACCTTTTTTACAGGCTCGATGTACTTCCTATTTGTGTCCCCCCCTTGCGGGAAAGAAAAGAAGACATTGAAGAATTGGCGGTTCATTTTGCTAAAACTTCTTCAATTGAAATGAAGGTTCCATTTAAAGGTTTTTCGCCGGAGGCTATTCAATTGTTGAGTAGTTACGATTATCCCGGTAATATAAGGGAGCTTCAAAACTTTATTATCCGTGCGGTTTTATTGGCAAAGGGGAGAATAATAGAACCGGAGTGTATAGTTCATCAGCAGTTAATTGAATCAAGAAGTTCGATTAATCCGATTCAAATTCCAGATTCATGGGAGGAAATGGATGAAATGCGGAAAGCCGCCGCCGATAATGCCAGCCGGATAGTTGAGAAGCTGTTTTTAGAAAACCTGTTGAAAAATTTTAATGGGAATGTTTCCCGTGCAGCCGCACATATCGGTATTAACCGGTCAAATCTTCATAAAATGATGAAGAAGTGTGAAATTAAAACTGTTGAAGAGAAGCCGGATTCAGGAAATGGTTCTGAATCTCATCTTCATGAGTAAATTGAGACACATCACATATCCCGTTCTTAAAGAACTTTTTGCTAATGATAGATGTTGGTTGAAAAGAGTTTGGTGTCTTTCGGAAAATTTTCTCTGAAATACTAAACTATTTTAGAAAAACTTCGATAATAAGATGGTAAAAATTTTACCTATACAAAACCGTGAATAAATTAAACTATATGAAAGAACAATGAAAGCAAGTAAGTGGTCTATTGAACAAGGTGATTACAGTGTTAATCAGGAATTGTCGGATTACAAATCCGGCAACTACAAAAAGAGAAATGTAACATCTGTTGTTATAAAAGCGGTTATTTTTTATTCTATTGTGATTTTGGCAACCATTATCTCATTAAAACTCATTTAAAGTAAAAGAGTAAAACCCCCTCTTTCTTTTATCCTTCCAACTTTTTTTCTATTTTAAACCGTTATTAAAATATTTTTAGTTCCCATTACCGTATTCAAGGTACATGCCGGATTTGAATAGGTCTTTTGATAAACCTAATTTCAATTAAGGAGACGTACATTGAATATGGGGAAACTTAAGTAAAAATCTGCAATTAATTATTTGGAAATAGAAGAGAAATCAGATGAAATATTTAATCGGAATGGACGGGGGAGGCACAAAAACACATTGTCTTTTAACTGATGAAAATTGTAATATTCTTTACGAATGCAGCGGTGGTCCATCTACCTTTTTAATACTTGGTACAGAGAAAGTTTCGGAAACGTTAGCCGGATTAATTCAAGAATCAACTGTTTATTTAAAGATTAAACCGGAAGATATTCTTTCGGTTGTAATCGGGACTACAGGCGCCGGAAGAAGAAGCGATGCCGAAAAACTTGAAAGAGATTTTCTTGTATTTGCAAATTCAATAGGACTTCCGATAAACAATTTTCACGTTGAAAGCGATGCAAAAGCTGCACTCGAAGGTGCTTTTTCGGGGCAGCCCGGTTGTATCCTTATTGCAGGTACCGGCTCAATAATGTTCGGCATGGATGAAGAAGGAACAGTACAACGTGTCGGCGGATTCGGGCGGTTTATCGGCGATGAAGGAAGCGGTTATATGCTCGGTAAAAAAGGGTTGATCGTTGTCGCCAAATCTTACGACGGAAGAGGCGGAAAAACAATCCTTTCCGATTTAATATCAGAGAAATTCAATATATCTTCTTCCGAAGTATTAATAACTGAACTCTATAGAAATAATTTTGATATTGCATCTGTAGCTCCTTTAGTTCTTGAAGCTGCGGAAAAAGGAGACGAAGCTGCTCTTGCAATAATTGAACAGGAACTTGATGAACTCATGCTTCATGTTAAAGCCATGCGTGAAAAGATAAAAACTCCTGTTATGGATATTTCCTTTATAGGGGGAATACTTAGTAACGATAATATCTATTCACGGAAATTCATTGAAAAGATTCATAAAAAGTTTAAAGATGTAAACATCAAGAAACCCGATAGTAATCCCGCTTTCGGAGCTGTTCTGATGGCTAAGAAACAATGCGAAGTACAGTAATCTTAAAACAAAGGGAATTTATTAATCCATCATATACAAACGGAGAATTTAATGTTATTTAAAAAAGCTACTTACCGGAATGCCTGGGCATGGGTGCCGTCATTATATTTTGCAGAAGGAATTCCATACATAGTTGTTATGACAGTTTCGGTAATAATGTACAAAAGAATGGGAATTTCAAACACCGATATTGCACTTTATACAAGTTGGCTTTATCTGCCCTGGGTTATAAAACCGCTCTGGAGCCCGGTTGTCGATCTGCTGAAGACGAAAAGATTCTGGATTGTTTTTATGCAGCTTTTTGTAGGCGCGGGTCTCGCCGGCGTTGCATTAACTATTCCGGGAAGTGATTTTTTCCGCTATACACTCGCTTTTTTCTGGCTCCTTGCATTTAGCTCCGCTACGCATGATATTGCAGCAGACGGTTTTTATATGCTCGGTTTAAGCAGCCACGACCAGGCGTGGTTCGTCGGGATCAGAAGCACTTTTTATAGAATAGCAATGATTACCGGACAGGGACTAATAGTTATTGTTGCCGGTCATCTTGAAACCACTTCTCAAAATATTTCGTATGCGTGGTCAATCACTTTTTTCATTTTAGCGGCTTTATTCCTAATCTTCTGCATTTATCACTACTTTATTCTTCCTTTTCCCGCAGTTGATGTGGTTCGTGGAAAAGAAGAGTCAAAAAACTTTTTCAAAGAATTTGCTCTTACATTCGTTTCATTTTTCAAGAAGAAAAAGATAGGTGTTGCAATCGGATTTCTTCTTCTTTATAGATTTGCCGAAGCCCAGCTTGTTAAAATAGCTTCCCCGTTTTTGCTTGATTCAAGGGAAATTGGCGGACTTGGACTTTCAACCGAAGAGGTGGGATTTGTCTACGGAACAGTCGGGATTATCGCACTTACTTTAGGCGGTATTCTCGGCGGGGTACTTGCAGCAAAAAAAGGATTGAAATACTGGATATGGTGGATGGTTCTTGCTATAAACGTCCCGGACCTTGTTTACGTATATCTTTCATATGCCTTACCGGAGAATTTTCTGATTGTAAATATTTGCGTTGCAATCGAACAGTTCGGTTATGGAATCGGCTTCACGGCTTATATGCTGTATATGATCTATATTTCAGAAGGTGAAAGTAAAACGGCTCACTTTGCATTAACAACAGGTTTTATGGCTCTCGGAATGATGATTCCCGGTATGTTCAGCGGCTGGATTCAAGAAAACATCGGTTATCAGCATTTCTTTGTTTGGGTTTGTATCGCTACAATACCTGCATTTATAATTACTAAATTTGTTGATATCGATCCGGCTTTCGGAAAGAAAACTGATAACAATAACAAATAAAAAATGATGAATAACAAAACAACTTTTATCCTTTTGCTTCTTCTTTTCGTTGCATTTGTTTGGGGAGGAAATGTCGTTTTATCTTTGAAGAAAGACCACAAAATAGTTTTGTCCGATAACCAGAGATTTAAAACTATTAAAGATGTTTCTCTATTCAAAATTAATGATGATGATTGGGTAGAAGGACTTCTTTCCAACATGACAATCGAAGAGAAAGTGGGACAATTAATCTTTCCTTATGCACACGGCTTTAATTACGGAGAAGAGAGCCAGGAATTCCAACGTCTTTCTTACCTCGTTAATAATCTGAATGTCGGAGGATTTGTTTTCTTCAGAAGCAGGATGGAAGAAAAAGTTGAATTGATAAACAGGCTGCAAAATATTTCCAGAATTCCGCTATTGATTTCTGCAGATTTTGAAAACGGTGTAACTCAAAGAGTTCGCGGGGCAACATCCTTTCCAAATTTAATGGGAGTGGGAGCTGCAAATGATGTTAACCTTACATATAAAATGGCTGAAATAATCGCTAAGGAAGGGCGTGCTCTCGGTGTTCATCTTAATTTTGCACCCGTTTCGGACGTGAACAATAATCCGCTCAATCCTATTATTAATGTGCGTGCTTTCGGAGAAGATATTGAACTCGTTAAAAACCATACTAACGCTTTCATAAAGGGTTTGCAGAATAATAAAATGGCTGCAACATCTAAGCATTTCCCGGGGCATGGTAATACATCACTCGATTCGCATAGATCACTGCCGGTTTTATCGGGTAAGAAAAGCGATTTAAATGAAGTTGAATTATCAACCTTCAAATCAAATATTAGCTCGGGAGTAATGTCCGTAATGATCGGGCATCTTGCAGTACCGGCATTTGAACCGAAAAAAAATCTTCCATCTTCGCTTTCGGAAAAAGTGGTCTCGGAACTACTTCAAAACAAGATGAGATTTAAGGGACTTGTTGTAACCGATGCAATGAATATGAAATCGATTACTAAAAACTTCTCGAATGCAGAAGCTGCTGTACTTGCAATCAAAGCCGGTAACGATGTGATTCTATTCCCCGAAAACGAAGATGATTCTTATTTCGGCATTCTTGATGCAGTTAAAACCGGCGATATAGATGAGGAAAGAATAAATCAATCCGTAAGAAAAGTATTACTGTTAAAAAAATGGGTGAATCTCGACTCGGAAAAGTTTACCGATGTAGAAAAAATGAAAAAGAGTGTCGGAGCTTTTTCTTCAAGACAAATAGCAAAGAAGATAGCTGAAAAATCAATTACAATTGTAAAGAATAAAAACGGAATTATTCCGATCAGGCAATGCTTAAAAACAAAGTATGCTCACTATTCACTGCTTGACAGTGAAACCTCAAATGCTGCCGCAAGTTTTGAACAATGGTTGAATGATAGATTAGTAAACATAAAGAACATTACTCTGCCGCTCAAAAGCAAAGATAAGAGTTATACCGAAGCCGTTGATTCGGCTAAAGATGCTGATGTTATTATTCTTTCGGTTTATGTAAAAGTACGTGATTACAAAGGAAGTGTAACCCTGGCGCAGAACCAGGAAAAATTTATCAACTCGATAATGAAATTACAAAAGCCTGTAATATTGCTCTCTCATGGCAATCCGTATTTACTTATGAACTTCCCCGATGTTGATGCTTATTTATGCAACTACGGTGATATTCATGTTTCAGAGAAAGCGCTTGAAGAAGCTATATTCGGAGAGAAAACAATTTCCGGTATACTGCCGGTTTCAATCCCGAACAGCGGTTATGCAGCCGGTAGTTCAATGATTCTTGAAAAGTCGACTTTATCGGTTGACGCTTCCGGTTTGAAACAGAAACAACAATCCAACTTAAAAAAGATTGACGTACTTTTTGAAAAAGCAATCAAAGATTCTGCTTTCCCGGGTGCGGTAATTTTAATAGCGAAAGACGGCAACATCGTATATGAAAAAGCATACGGAAAACATACATACGATAGAAATGCCGAAAAAATGTCCACTTCCACTATCTTTGATCTTGCATCGGTTACAAAGGTAACAGCAACAACAAACGCTGCTATGATTTGCATTGATAGAGGATTGTTTAAACTTGATGATAAGGTTACAGCTTATATTCCCGCGTTTGCTGCTTCCGGTAAAGAAAACGTAACAATAAGAAATTTACTTTTACATAATAGCGGTTTACCGGCGTTCAAACCGTACTATAAAATGAATAAAAAAGGTTCCGAAATAATTGATGATATTTACCAAAGTAAACTTGAATTTGAACCGGGAACAAAAACTCTTTATTCAGATTTGGGAATGATTACCCTTCAAAAAATAATCGAAAAAGTTACCGGGAAAACTCTCGATAGATTTTGTTATGATGAATTGTTTGCCCCGCTTGGAATGAAAAACACTCTCTTCAATCCCCCGGTTGAAATGAAAAACCGTATTGCTCCAACAGAGATTGATGATTACTGGAGAAACCGATTAGTACAAGGAGAGGTGCATGATGAGAATGCATTCTCTCTCGGTGGAGTTGCCGGACATGCAGGTTTGTTCTCTACTGCAAGAGATATTTCCGTATTACTTCAAATGTTGTTGCAAAAAGGTTTTTATCAGGGTAAACAGTATATTAAAAAAGAAACGGTAGAACTATTCACAAAGCGGGAATCGGAAAGCAGTACAAGGTGTTTGGGCTGGGGAATTAACTCGCCCGGCTCGTCTGCAGGTAAACTATTTTCTCCGGTAAGTTACGGACACACCGGGTTTACAGGTACTTCGGTTTGGACAGACCCTACAAGAAATTTAATTGTAGTTCTTCTAACAAACCGGGTTTACCCGACAAGAGAAAACTCGAAACTCGGTAATTTCAGACCATCACTTCATAGTGCGATTATAAATGCTTTAGAAAAATAGAACTATATGAGAGATAACAATTTTTTCAAACTTACACATAAAGAAATAATAGAGGTTGAGAGTTTATTCAACCGACTTACGCTTAAAGAAAAAATTGCACAGATGATAATGCCGTATGCTTTCGGTAATTATGCGAGTTATGATTCACCGGAGTATAAAAGATTAAAAAAATTAGTTGCTGAAGATAAAGTCGGAGCGCTCTGTTTTTTCAAAGGAACGGTTTACGGTTACGCTCATTTAATTGATACTCTTCAATCGTTTTCCGATGTACCGTTATTAATAACAGCCGACTTTGAACGCGGTATTGCTATGCGTCTGATTGACGGAACCGAGTTTCCGTACAATATGGCGGTTGCCGCGACCGGGAATCCCGGCTACGCCTATCAAATGGCGAAAGCAATTGCTGAAGAGATGAATGCGGTTGGTGTGCATCAAAATTTTTCGCCTGTTGCCGATATTAATTCCGACCCTGAAAACCCGATTGTAAACATCAGGGCTTATTCCGATGATAAAGAAATCGTGTCCCGTTTTTGTGAAGCCTTCATAAAAGGCTCAATTGATGCGGAAGCTTTGTCCTGCGCAAAGCATTTCCCCGGACACGGCAACACCAATGTTGATTCACATAATCAATTACCGTTGATAGCGACTCCGCTTGATTTAATGAATGAGCGGGAATTGTACCCGTTTAAAAAGTGTATTGAAGCTGGTGTTCATGCTGTGATGATCGGTCATCTTGAAGTCCCTTCGCTTGAAAAAGAAAAAGGATTACCATCCACATTGTCGTATTCGATTATAACGGAATTACTGAAAGAGAAACTCGGCTTTGACGGATTGATAATAACCGATGCAATGAACATGTACGGAGTTGCAAACTATTTTTCTGCAGCTGATGCAGCGATAAGATCAATTAATGCCGGTGCGGATATTCTTCTCTTTCCACCGGATGATGATATAGCTTTGGACTCCATTTTTGAAGCTGTTTCCAACGGCAACATCCCGGAAGAGAGAATTAATGAAAGTTGTTTCAAAATACTTTCGGCTAAGCAGAGTTTGAAACTTGCAGAGAAGAAGAGAATTAATTTTAAGAGTATTCCCGAAATAATCGGAAGTGATAGAATTACGTCTATTGCTCAGGAAATCGCCGACAAATCAATTACACTAATTAAAGACGATAAAAATCTTGTCCCGGTCAATCGGTTGAATAAAGTCTCATGTTTGACTATTACCGATAATGTTGAAACAGATACAGAATTATTCTTTCAAAATCATCTTACTGAAAACTTTACACTTTTTAGAAAGAAAATCTTGAACTCTAAAAGCAGCAATGCCGACTATGAAAAAGCATTTGAAATTGCAAAGCAATCGGATTGTATCGTCCTGCCTGTTTTTGTCAGGATAAGAGCTTATCAAGGTGGATTCAGTTTGCTGCCGGAACAAGCAGAGTTTCTGAATAAGCTATTCAAAGAAAATATTGATACGATACTTATAAGTTTCGGCGACCCGTATTTAATTACATCTTTCAAATCAATCGGGACTTATATAAACGCTTACGGTGATATGAAAATTTCGCAGAAAGCAGTAGTAAAAGGATTACTGGGGAAAATCAAATTTGAGGGAGTTTCACCCGTCAAATTGTTTTTGTAGAAATGGATTTAAACAAATCACTTACTTAATTGGTAAATGCGATGAAGAAAGACAATATTCTTGAGAAGGTCCTTCATTATTTCAATCTTGACGGCGAGACCGAAAAGTTTGACATTATACATGAAACGATAATAAAGGATATAAATTTTAGAGGTACAAATCTCTGGATTTTAATGTTTGCAATTATTGTTGCATCGGTTGGACTTAATATGAATTCAACTGCCGTAATAATCGGTGCAATGCTTATCTCTCCGCTGATGGGACCGATTAACGGGATGGGTTATAGTATAGCCACTTACAATTTTCCCCTGTTAAGAATTGCAGTAAAAAACTTCACATTTGCAGTCATTGCAAGTTTGGTGGCTTCAACTTTTTATTTTGCTATTACCCCCGTTTCCAATGCTCACTCAGAACTCTTAGCAAGAACAAGTCCAACCATTTATGATGTATTAATCGCATTGTTCGGAGGGCTTGCCGGTATTGTTGCAATTACAAGTAAGCAGAAAGGAAACGTTATCCCGGGAGTTGCGATAGCCACTGCATTAATGCCTCCTTTGTGTACAGCCGGCTACGGGCTTGCAACTGCGAAATTCAATTTTTTCTTCGGTGCATTTTATCTGTTTACAATAAACACAGTTTTCATTGCAATATCTTCAGTTATTGTATCTCAGGTACTGCGTTTTCCAATCCGTACCCTTGTTGATGAAACACAAAAACAGAAAGTTAACCGAATAATTACCGGTGTTATTCTCGTTACAATTATTCCGAGTATTTATTTCGGATATGGTCTCGTAGAAAAAGAACAGTTTACAGAGAATGCGAATAACTTCATTCGTAACATCAGTATTTTTGAAGGAAATTATTTGTTGAAGCATGAAATAAGTGCAGGCAGCAAAAGCATTAATCTTGTATACGGCGGCGGCTCTCTAACAGAAGCACATCAAAAAGCAATTGTAGAAAAAGCAAAAGACTTTTCACTTGAAAAAGCAAATATTTCTTTTAAACAAGGCTTTTCATTTGCCGAATTTAGAACGGAATTGAACGAAGTTGAAAATCTAAAAGCGGAAATAAACCGGCTATCTTTAATGCTCAAAACAAACGAGCAGAAAAGAGACAGTATGGCAAAAGTAAATGAATTCGGAAAGCAGTTACTAAGTGAACTTAAGCCGTTGTATCCGCAGATACTTTCTACTTCTTATTCGGAGACGATGGTTTTTACAAAGGATTCTGTAATAAAGCGGGATAACGTTGCGCTTGTGCTTGTATCTTCAAAAAACAGGTCGCTGAACAATACGGACAGAACCAAAATAACAGATTGGCTGCAGGCAAGACTTACTGATAAAAAAGTTAAAATTCATTTTGAAGAAGTGAGATAA
>ERZ795056.3384-NODE-3384-length-17183-cov-6.120796_pt1 | contig 17183 bp, 17 predicted proteins | sample MGYA00375140_ERZ795056 | MGnify/ENA primary metagenome ERZ795056 (study PRJEB30185, sample SAMN05720227) | activated sludge metagenome | isolation source: Anaerobic digester | place: USA | collected 2015-03-09 ... | reverse complement strand
AAGCGGCTTCCTTTATAAACTCTACATATTTAATGGGCACACCGTTAAAGAAATATATTCGGATTATCCATTTCCCGGTGTACATTCGATTGGAGACGATATTTATATTACAATTGACAGGAAAATTCATAAAATTGTCAAGGGTGAATTGGTTTTATGGAAGGAATTTCCTGGTAGTATATTCATGAACGGTTTCATTGGTAGGAACGAAAAAGACTTTTTTGTATATGGTGATGGAGTGTCACATTTGATGCATTACAACGGAACCGACTTACAGACTTTGTTTACAACTGAATTCTGGTTTTACGATTATCAAATATTCGAAAAGGATGTTTTTGTATTCGCGGAAGATCCTGTCACTGAAAAAAAAATTGTTATTAGAGGAACATTAAAGGATAAATAGTGGTAACTGAGTAAAGAAAATAGTGATATTAAAATGGAACCGTGCGGCAACACCGTTCCGCAACCCTGAATAAATACTGGTTACCTCTTATTCTACAAGTTGAGATACGGAACTATTTTTTGATTATCCAAAGCAGAATAATTAAATCATATTTTTTTCATTTTAATCTTATGCTTACATTATACATTAAAAAAGAGGTGATTTATTTATGGCAAGATTTAAGTTGACAATTGAATACGACGGCTCCCGTTACAGCGGCTGGCAAGTGCAGAGAGATGCAAAAACCGTACAGGGCTGTTTGGTAGGCGCAGCCGAAAAAGTTTTTGAAAAGAAAAAAGTAGTGCTCGTAGGCTCCGGCAGAACCGACAGCGGTGTTCATGCCTTGGGACAGGTTGCCCACCTTGAAGTAAATACCGATATGCCGCTTCATATTATCAATTATAAAATGAATGACCTTTTACCATACGATATTAATGTTGCGAGCATTGAGCCGGTTTCAGATAAATTTCATGCCCGCCATAGCGCGGTTCGGCGTGTTTATCTTTACCAGATATTAAAACGGAGATGTGCTTTCGGAAAGAACGTTGCATGGTGGGTTAAAGATAATCTTGATGTAGAACGGATGAAATCTGCCGGAGATTTATTCAGAGGAACACACGACTTCTCTTCCTTTGCCGATAAAAATATTGAAGACGTTTCCACCAAAGTTTATATTGAATCGGTTGAAATTAAAGTACATGGAAATTTAATTTTAATCAGAATAGTCGGCTCCCACTTTTTATGGAAGATGGTAAGACGCATGGTGGGTGTACTCGTTGAAGTTGGAAGGGGCAAAAAAAATCAGAGCGATATTTTGAGTTACCTCGAAAAGCATTCAACAGAACCGGCAGATTTAACAGCCCCGCCATCGGGACTCTTCTTGCAAAAAGTCTTGTATAAAGGGGAAGAATATGACAAAGAGATATTACCCATACTTAATATTTGATTTAATCTGAAAGGTATAAAATGAACACATCAATCAGTGAAAATTTATTTAGTATTGCAAAAAAATATATCCCGGGTGGAGTTAATTCACCGGTAAGAGCATTCAAGTCGGTCGGCGGCAATCCGATATTTATGGAACGTGGTGCCGGTTCAAAAATGTATGACGTTGACGGTAACGAATATATTGATTACATCGGCAGTTGGGGACCACATTTATTCGGGCATAATCCCAACTTTATTCAGGAAGCATTGAACGCGGCAATTGAAAGAGGTGTGAGTTTCGGAACCCCCTCAGAACTTGAAGTTAGAATGGCGTTGCTAATAACCGAACTTGTCCCGTCAATTGAGATGGTGCGTATGGTAAACAGCGGTACGGAAGCAACAATGAGTGCCGTACGTGTTGCAAGAGGATTCACAGGTAAAAACAAAATCATTAAGTTTGAAGGATGCTATCACGGTCATGCAGATTATTTTCTGATTAAAGCCGGTTCAGGTGCTTTAACGCTTGGAGTTCCTACAAGTCCCGGTGTTACTCCTGCCAACGCTGCCGACACACTCGTATCTGATTTCAACGATATTGATTCGGTTAAAAAGTTGGTTGAAGAACATAAAGGGAATATCGCTGCAATTATTGTCGAACCCATTGCAGGCAATATGGGTGTTGTTGCAGGCTCGGATGAATTTTTGAAAGGGTTACGCAATCTCTGCTCCGAGGAAAATATTGTTCTGATATTCGACGAAGTGATGACAGGTTTCAGGCTTGCAAAAGGAGGGGCTCAGGAGATTACCGGGGTTCAGGCCGACTTAACTACATTCGGAAAGATAATCGGCGGAGGATTACCTGTTGGTGCATTCGGCGGTAAAAAAGAGGTAATGCAAACAGTTGCTCCAAGCGGACCGGTTTATCAAGCCGGTACACTGAGCGGGAATCCGCTGGCAATGGCTGCAGGATTTGCGGCTTTATCCCATATCAAAAACAATCCCGGAATTTATCATCAACTTGAAAGATTATCGTCAAAACTTGAAAACGGTATTAAAGAGAACTTAAAATCATTGAAAAAACAGTATGCTGTAAATAGAGTTGGTTCAATGTTGTGTCTTTTCTTCACTGAAGAGAATGTTGTCGATTTCAAATCGGCATTAACTTCCGATACACAAAAGTACGGTAAGTATTTCCATGAAATGCTGAACCGCGGAATTTATCTTCCCCCGGCACAGTATGAAGCATATTTTATTTCCACTGCGCACACTGATGAAGATATTGAAAAGACAATCTCTGCAAACTATGAATCGTTAAAATCAGTTATCTAAAAAGCATTATTCAAGGAACGAGTTATGAAAAAGAGCATCACGGAAACACGCAAGTACAGGCTTGATATGAATGAAAATATATTGAATTCCGGTTTTAGGGATTTCAACAAATTTTTTGCACTCGACAATAAAGCCTATCTTGACGGAGCATTACCAGCAAAGATGAAAGAGTTGATGGGACTTGTCGGTTCAATGGTTTTGCGGTGCAACGATTGTATCTTTTATCATATTGACCGTTCAATCCAGGAAGGTGCTACAAGAGAGGAATTAATCGAAGCATTCAACATTGCATTAATAGTAGGCGGTTCAATCGTTATCCCCCACTTAAGATATGCTTTCGACGTAATGGATGAAATTTTTGATGATGGGAAAGAATAAGAATCAAGAGAATAGTAACAAGAAGTAGAATGACATTATGCCGATTTCTGGCGAAGGGGTAACTCATCCCAGGTTCTTCCTTCAAGGAGTCGACCTGTTTTCTTTTTATTTGAACCACCCCACTGTTTAAAGAAAAACGGAACCCGAGCTTCTTTGCATTGGTCTTTAATATCAAGTACCCATTCAGTTTCTATTGGTCGCGATCCGGGTCCTGACTCACCCCCGACGATAACCCAATCTATATTTTTTAGTTGTAATCTCCTTATAGGCCCAATGAGTGGTTCAAGTGATAAAAATTTTACAGAAGCGCCCGTATTCCTTAAGTTATCAATTCGATAAATATAATCCTGATTTTCAACACTTACTCCCATCCAGATATTTTTTCCCCAGTTCAGTTTCATACTTAATTCTTTTAATCTATCAGAGCGTTTAGTTAATACTTGATAAGTATGCCAGGCGGTACTGTTCATAACACCAAACACCTTTTGTATAAACTCAATTGGGACATTCTTATGAAAAAGGTCGCTCATAGAGTTAACAAAAATAGTCTGAGGTTTTTTCCATTTTAGCGGGAGTTCTAGAACATGCTCGTGTAACGTCAATCTAAAACCATTCTCATAATTAGCCGATCCCATCGCCTTCAACCTCTTGGACATTCTTTCTGCATAGCAAAATTTGCAGCCGGGACTAATTTTATTACACCCTGTTACCGGGTTCCATGTAGATTCTGTCCATTCTATAGAAGATTTTGTTGCCATAAATTTACTTTAAGAAAAAAATACTTGTACATCCGGCCCGAAAGTAACCTCCCCCTTTATTCTTTTTCTTTCTTTTGGTGGAGGATTTGTTATAATTTTATTTTCAGATTCGAGCTTTCTTAAGGCCGTTTTATAATTTCGTGCAATATAGGGTTTACCAACATTATGAGCAAGATAAATCTCATTCATGGTAAGTACTTTGCCTTTAAACTCTTTTAATAACAAATCCCCTAAGTCATCAAGGGGACGAGACAGTTCAAATAAAAGAGGCGTATTTATATCTGCCGGATTATATCCAAAGGAAGCTACACCTTGTTCAGAAAGAGAGCTTTCTCTCGCCATAATTTCTTTCATTATCTCATAACCTTTAAAATTCTTACTTGTAAAAATTAAATGATGGCTGGTTCTTCTTCCTCCTTCGTTTTTGAAAACGAATGGAAGAGTATATGTTCCTCCCATTTCCATTAACGCAAGTGTTAATTGTTCTAAAATGTAAATTTCTCTCTGCTCTGGTTTTAATTCACAAATTCTTTGCCTAATCAAATCGGCTCTAACTTCCCCAAACAATGCATTAATATGTGTTTCAACCAAGTCATTACTTAGTCCCATATTTATCCGAGTATAATTAAAAAAGAAAATGCTATCACATCCCCAATCCTTAAGTACCGAACTAATCAATTTTAATGATAATCCCTTATAACCCCAAGGATCAACGAAAAGCAAAGTTGGGATTAAAGAAATTTCTTCAAATTCCTTTACGATACCTTCAGTGATTTCTTCATTCTTAATTATTGGTGAATATTTTAATTGATTTATCCCTTCAATTTCATCAACTGCTTCTCTCAAGCTATTAGCATATTCTTTGTTTGCATCATTAAAAACAGAGACTAAACTATTTTTCAAGTCGGTATCATATAATGCTCTTTCGAGAATCATTACTGGGGTTGATTTGGTTCCATCATTATATCTTCCTGGTCCGGCAAAGAGATCAATGTATGCAATCTTTGGTATATGTTTATTTCTTTTTGCTGTAGCAATAATTACTTTTGCCCAGGCCACAAAATACTTTGATACAATTAATGTTTTTACTTTTGACTGCTCAGATTTTTCATCAAAAAAATTTACGTTACTCATGACTGTTCAAATCTAGTATGGATAGTATAATCTTTAAAAAAACATTATTTCTAATTTCATGATTTTAGTGTGTCAGTATTAAGATCAAAGATGAAAGTACGATTGGTTTCCTTCTATTAAGCCGGTTATCCCGGTTAAATTCTATTTTATTTTTATGAACCAAAAACAAAAATACCCGAAGATTAATCAAATAATTACTTTGCGGGGACTAAAATAGTGAAAATGTTTTAACCCGTCAAGCAAAATCTACTAAATTATTTTCCCCGTATTCTTATCCCCTCTACCCGATCTTCGCGTATTTTAGATTGTCGGAATAGTGTTCGATAAGGTTTTTTCGTGCAATTGCATTTTGTGGTGAGAAGATTTTCGGGTCCTCTTCGATTATCTTAAATGCGTCTCTTTTGGCATTCAATAATATCTCAACGTCCGTTGTTAAGTCTGCATATTTCAGCGCCGGGAACCCGCTCTGCTGTATTCCGAATATATCCCCCGGACCCCGTAGTTTCATATCTATTTCCGCAATCTTGAAACCGTCGGTGTATTTCACCATTGTCTGTAATCGTATGGAAGATTTATACTTTTCAAGTTCAACCGGGGATAAGTATTCAAGTTTATCTTTTAACCTTGCGGATGCTGCGGTTATTTCATCTTTTGTTACAAGAATACAGTATGCTTGCTCGGCTCCTCTTCCAACTCTTCCTCTAAGTTGGTGCAACTGCGATAAACCGAATCTATGTGCATCGTTAATAAGCATTATATTGGCGGACGGAATATCAATACCGACTTCAATAACAGTTGTAGAAATTATAACATCATACTCCTTTGCAGCGAATAGAAGCATCACATCCTCTTTTTCACGCCATTTCATTCTACCGTGAATTAACCCGACACGCAATTCCTTCAAATACGTTTTTGAAAGCTCTTCGAAGTAGGTAACGGCTGCTTTCAATTCAAGTTTTTCCGACTCTTCAACAAGCGGGTAAACGATAAAAGATTGGCAGCCTTCTTTCGCTTTCTCATTAATGAATTGATATATTTCAGGCAGTTTTGTTTCGCCCCGTAAAAGTGTTCTAATAGGTTTCCTGTTTTTCGGCATCTCGTTAATAATTGATACGTCAAGGTCGCCGTAAACAGTCATTGATAAAGTTCTCGGAATAGGAGTTGCCGACATCACGATTATATCGGGAGAAGCCGCCTTCTTAATCAATTCAGCCCGTTGAACAACTCCGAAGCGATGCTGCTCATCTATCACAATGAGTCCGAGATTCTTGAACTTCACATTCTGTTCAAATATTGCGTGAGTACCGACGATTATATCCGCCTCCTGCAGTTCGATTTCTTCTAGCCGTTTTTCCCGTTCCGTCTTTTTCTGTCCGCCTATCAACAGCGAAACTTTTATTTTCCTTTCAGGGAAATGTGTATATAAATCGTTCATCATTTTACTTATGTTCCTTGCATGCTGGTCTGCAAGAATTTCCGTCGGAGCCATAATAGCAGCCTGATAACCGCTGTCAATAGCTATTAACATGGCAATAAGTGCGACAATAGTTTTACCGCTTCCCACGTCTCCCTGCAACAATCTATTCATCGGTTTTTCCGATAACATGTCGTTTTTAATTTCAGTCAAAACATGCTTCTGTGCAGAAGTTAACTCAAATGGAAGTGTTTTAATAAATTGCGGGACAAGTTTACTTTTAATCTGAAACGAAATACCCGGCACTTTCTCTTTATAATTATTTTTACGTAAGGCAACAAGTAGCTCAAGATAAAACAGTTCTTCGTATTTGAATCTTATACGTGCTTCATCTACCTGTTTCATATTTTCCGGGTAATGAATAAAACGAAGTGCAGAGCTGAGATCGAGCAATGAATTTTTTTCAATCAGTTGTGGCGGAAGCGTATCTTCAATTTCATCGAGGTAGCCATCAAGAATAAAAGTCAACATTTTCCTCAAACTAATATCCCCGATGTTTGTCGCCTTTAGTTCTTTGGGTATCCTGTAAAACGGAATTATTTTCCCGGTGCTGTAAAACGTTTGCGATTCATCTTCGGATATTCTATCGAAATCGGGATGAACAAACTGGAGATTGTTAAATTTCGAAATTGACGGTTTAGCCGATACAGCAAATACTTCTCCTTCGTCAAATTTATTCTCAAAGTATTTTGCTCCCTGGAACCAAACGCATTCAAAAAAACCTTCCCGGTCGCGCATAGCTACCTTTAAGATTTCTTTCCTGTTAAAAATGCGCTTTTCTTTTGAAGTTACTTTCCCGATTACTGTTATTTCCCCGTCGTAACCCCTTTCAACAATGTTGTAAGCCTCACTTGAAGAGAGTAACGTTGTTCTGTCAAGATACTTTGAGGGAAAATAGTAGAGCAAATCCTTTACGGTTTTAATGCCTACTTTGGTAAAAGAAGCTGCCCGCTTGGGTCCAACGGATTTAAGATATTGTATCGGTTCGTTAAGTGATTTCAAAACTGATCAATTAAGTGAAAAATTACTTTGGGATTATTGACATTAAACCGGTCTTAATTCATTCCTTTAAATGAATGCATATTTTATTTGAGTAAAAGCATTTTTCGGGATTCTATAAAATCACCTGCTTTTAACCGGTAAAAATAAACACCGCTTGATAGGCTTCCCGCATCAAATCTAACTTCATACTCTCCGGGTGATTTTTGTTCATTTACTAAAACTGCTACTTCGTTACCAAGAATATCAAACACGTTCAGTTTCACATTAAAAATTTGACTGTTCACATTTACCGGGATAGAATACTTAATCGTTGTAACCGGGTTAAAAGGATTCGGATAATTTTGATAAAGATTAAACCTATCTACAATTACATTATCATTTTTAATGCTATTTAGTATCCCCGGAATTTTTAATGAAGCGGTATCAATATTCGATTCAAACGCTTCCAGCGAATCCCCGACTGCAACTGCAATCCAAAATGTGTCTATGCTGCCGGGAGGTATCTTTCTATAATAATTACCACTTACTATAACGGAGCCGTCGTTTCCAGCACTAAAATTTGTATCGATTTCACCGGAATTCATCCATTTAAAATAACTTGTATCGGCTGCATAACCGGCTCTCCATGTAAAAACTTTCCCCGAGTAAATCCGGTGAGACAAGTATCTGAATCCAACAAATTTATTTTTAGAGATTCTAATCACACTTTTTACCGGGTCGACGTACACTTTTTCAAATCCGAACGAATTGTTTACTGAAGGTAAAACTTCTATCCCTGCAAGCGAATTTAATGTATCGCTTTCTCTGTTTGTAATTTCATATCTCAGCAAACCGAAAGCGCTTCCATTCCAACCATAGACATTAATCTTAACATCAACATCAGGTTGAATCGATGAGTAACTATTATTAATGGTTGCCGACAACTCATGGTCTCCATAAGAAGGAGTTGAAACAACTTCAGGGAGAATAACACTGCCTGCATCTTCCAAATAATCGAAAACATGAGCAGAGTCTTTAGATACAAGAATTGATGCTCTTTCAATATGGTTTAATGATAACGATGATGATGTAACTTTAATTGCTCCGTACTTATCAAGTTTGAATCCGATTCCACCGGTTTCAAAGTAGACTGTAGTCTCCTCCTGCGAAAAAACAGTGAGAGTAAAAAGGAATAAAGTTAATAATAATTTTGTCAGCGTTGAGTTCATCTTCTTTCCAGTTAAGTAAAATAAAATCACCTTAAAAATACTTTGTACAAGTTCAAACGACGATTAAATAAAAAAACTTTAACCGGCAGTTGAAAAAATTTATATATTTGGTTATAATTATACAGAATTTTTTCAAGATAGAATATCAATAAATTTAACCATAAAAAAATGAGGTGCACATGTTTGACGCTAATTATAAATATACTTGCGTAGAAAGATTTTTGGAGTACGTAAAGTATGATACTCAATCAGATGATGAATCTACATCTTTCCCCAGTACTGAAAAGCAGAAAGAACTATCAAAATACCTTGTAAACGAACTGAAAGCGGTCGGGTTAACCGACGCCGAAATGGATGAACACGGATATGTAACAGCAACTCTTCCATCGAATTCCGGTAAAGATGTTCCCGCTATCGGTTTCATTGCTCATGTTGATACTTCGCCTGCAGTTTCCGGTGCAAATGTTAAACCGTTAATTCATAAAAACTACGGGGGGGGAGATATTCATCTGCCGAATGATGGGATTGTAATTAAAGCATCCGAAAATCCCGATTTAAAAGATATGATAGGGTATGATATTATTACTGCCGATGGAACAACACTGCTCGGTGCGGATAATAAGTGTGGCGTTGCCGAAATAGTTGATGCAGTAAACTACTTTATTAAACATCCGGAAGTTAAACACGGAACAATTAAAGTTTGTTTCACTCCGGATGAAGAAGTCGGTAGAGGTACTGAAAAGTTTAACGTTGAAAAGTTCGGTGCTAAATATGCTTATACTGTAGACGGGCAAACTAGAGGCGAAGTTGAAGCTGAAACTTTTTGCGCCGATTCGATGACGATTGTATTTCAGGGAAAAAATATTCATCCCGGTTATGCAAAAGCTAAAATGATCAACTCAATGAAAATTGCCGCACACTTTCTTGAATCCCTTCCTAAAGACAGACTCTCCCCCGAAACAACCGAAGGGAGAGAAGGATTTGTACACTGTGTTGCAATCAACGGGAATGAAGAGCAGACAACTTTAAAGTTTATAATTAGAGATTTTGAAGTTGAGAAGCTGAAAGAGTATGAAGATTTTCTTACCGAACTTGCTAACAATTCAATTAAAGCATTCCCCGGTTCTAAAGTAGTTGTTAAAGTAAACGAACAATACCGCAATATGAAGTATATTCTGAAAGATCATCCGCATGTTTCCGATTACGCACTTGAAGCAATGAAAAGACTGGATATAACACCGATTTTTTCTCCCATCCGGGGCGGAACTGATGGTTCCAGGCTATCTTTTATGGGGTTACCAACTCCGAATATTTTTGCGGGTGAACATAGTTTCCACTCAAAAACAGAATGGGTAGCAATTCAGGATATGGAAATGGCTGTAAGAGTTATAGTAACAATTGCCACAATCTGGGAAGAAAAAAGTTAAAAATGAAAAGTACTTTATCGGTAGTTGTAATTGCTTTCAACGAGGGGAAAAACATCCGTAGTTGTCTTGAAAGCGCCAAATGGGCAGATGAAATAGTTGTTGTTGATTCCGGCAGCACCGATGATACAATGCTTATTGCAAAAGACTTCACCGATAAAATCATCTCAAAAAAATGGGAAGGATATTCAACTCAAAAGCAGTTCGCTTTGGATCAGGCGAACTGCGATTGGGTTCTAAGCCTTGACGCAGATGAGAGAATTTCACCGGAATTAAAAACGGAAATCGAAAAAATATTAGCTAACGGAAGCATTTATGACGGGTATAAAATTCCGAGAAAAAATCATCTTCTCGGCAGATGGATTAAGTCCTGTTTCTGGTACCCGGATCAGCAGCTCCGGCTATTCAAAAAGGGTAAAGCTTCGGTTACCGATGTTAAAGTTCATGAAGGTTTTCAAATTGAAGGAGAAGCGGGAACCTTAAACGGAGATATAATTCATTTAACGTATCAAAACTTCTTTGATACTTTCGATAAAGTAAACAGGTACTCTACTCTGGCAGCGGAAGACCGGGCAGGGAAGAAAAGAATTAAAGGAAGAGACCTTGTGTTTCATCCGGTTGCCGCTTTTCTAACCGACTTCATCTCCCGCAAAGGATACAAAGACGGAGTATACGGGTTGATGATTGCATTAATAAACATGACAACCAATCTTATGATGTATATGAAAATGTGGGAGATACAAAACAGGAAAAACGAGTAGCTTCCTATTCCCCCATTTTTAGAATCGTATCAAACTCTTCTTTTGTAACAGGTAGAACCGATAAACGGTTTCCTCGTTGAAGCAATTTCATTTCTTTCAGCTTCGAATTCATCCTCATTTGTTCAAGTGTAACTGCTTTCTTGAATACTGATTTCAGTTTTATATCGACCATATACCAGGTAGGATTATCCGGTGTACTTTTCGGATCAAAGTATTTCGATTCCGGGTCAAATGCGGTATAGTCGGGATAACCGCTCTTTACAACTTCGCACACTCCAACAGCGGCAGTAGGTTCCGCATTGCTATGATAAAAAAGAACTTTATCTCCCTTTTTTATTTCGTCCCGTAAAAAATTACGCGCCTGGTAATTTCTTACCCCGTTCCAGTAAGTAGTTTTTCCTTCCGAGTTTTTAAGGTCTTCAATTGAAAATGCTGAAGGTTCCGACTTCATCAACCAATATGAAATTGCCATTTTGTTTCCTCTCTTAAATCATTCTCTCAAAAATTGAATTTCAAAAAATGTAATCGTTAATTGCTTCTCACAAAATGCGGAATCTCAAATGGTATTTCGACAGAAAGCTCGACTATACCGGCATATTCGTTATCCTTATACCATGGTGCCTGATAAATCATTTTCTTGATCCCGTTTTTCTCAATCGAATAAACATTCGTCGACTGGTTCTCCATTAACTCTTTTAACTTGCTTTTTGCCGGTTCCGGATGACAATCAAGTACATTAGTCTCAATCAAGTTTTTTCCACCGTAATTTTCAAAAGTTTTTAACGCACGGTTATTCATATAAATGATAATCCCATCTTTATCTGCAACCGTTATTGAACCCGGAAAGTCTTTCTGCCAATCAATTTGATTCATACTGCTTCCCTCATATTCTTCGCCTGAAACCTTCTCCCAGCACTTCATGAACATTGTTGACAATCACGAAGGCATCGGGGTCTATATCCTTTATCAATTCAGTTAATTTGCTCATATCCTTAAGAGTAATAACAGTGAAGATTACTTCGCGGTCAATATTCCTATATAAACCTCTCGCTTTTAATGCTGTAGCGCCTCTGCTTAGATTTGTTAGAATTGAATCTGCAATTTCCTGTGCTTTATCGGAAATTATATAAACAGCTCTTGCATAATCGAAACCGTCAATAATCACATCCACCAATTTACTCGAAACAAAAAGCAGGAATAAAGCATACAGAGTTAATGAGAGTGCCGGTCTATCGGGTGACAAATCTTTAACTTGAATTATTATTCCGGCTAATGAAATAACAAACAAGTCTATAAACATAATTGCCTGTCCCGGTTTTACTCCAAGTCTCTTTTGCATGATTGCAGCCACTATATCGGAGCCGCCCGTGGTTCCCCTAAATTTAAATATTATTCCGAGACCAATTCCGAGTAATACCGCCCCGATAAGAATCAGAAAAAGAAAATCGTTTTTGTATAAATCAAGTACAGTTTGTGATTCATGAAGTCTTATAAAAGAAAAACCGGGGATATCCCCGCGGAAAAAATCAATAAAGAATGAACTTAGTGTAAAACCGTAGAATGTACGTATTCCGAACTGCTTGCCTAATTCTTTTAATCCCCATAAGTAAAGGGGTAAATTAAAAACCCAGATCATCAAACCAACCGGAATTGTATTGTTTGAAAGATAGTGAACCGCCATCGACAAACCGCTAACCCCGCCGGGAACAACGCGTGCTTCTACAAGAAACACACCGATACCCATAGCCATTGCAGCCGAGCCAAATGAAATAAGAATATAATCCAGTATCGGATATTTTTTAAAAAGTCTTTTTGCCATTGTAGTATAGTATTGTGTTTAATTAAATATGTGTGAATCCCGAACCAGTATGATTATGTTATATAGAAGAGTCATAACGCCGGGAAAATGCACCGCAAAATTACGAAGATTTGTCCCACAGAAAAAATTAAAAAACCTAAATTATCTTAGTTTAAATGGCTTTGATTACTATTATAGAAAGGTCGTCATCTGGGTTTAAATTGTTAAACCGGTTGACTTCCATCAGAATACGACTTTGAATTTGAAGAGCTGTTTTGCCTGCACTTGAACAAATGATGTTTTTCAACCTATCTTCGCCGAATTCAATTTTGAACTCGTTCATTGTTTCGGTTAATCCATCTGTATAGAACACAACTACATCACCCGGTTCCAGTTTAACTGTTTCTTCCTGCATTGAGGTATCAAAAATTGATTTGTCAGTTAAACCCAACCCCATCCCCCTTGGAATAAGAAAATCGCATCTCTTTTTTTCAAAACTAAAATGGAGAGCAGGTTGGTGCCCTGCTCTGCAAAGTTTTAGTTCTTTATTCCCATTCAGCTCTGCAATATTAGCAGTGAAGAAATAATCACGTCTAAAAATACGGTACAGATTCCGGTTCAATACGGAAAGAATCTCTTTAAGATTTGAGCAAGTATCTATTAAGTGATGAAGAATAGCACGCACCTGAACCATATAAATTGCGGCCGCCATCCCTTTGCCAGAAATATCCCCGATTATAATGTGTGTTTTTTCATTAGATGTAATAAAGTCAAGATAATCACCACCGACTTCTTTAGCCGATTCCGAATAACAAGCAATATCAATATCTTCAATTTGAGGCGGGCTTTTCGGAATTAGACTTTCCTGTATTTGTCTTGCAAGTTCCAATTCACTTTTTGCAGTTAATTTATCTGCAACTTCGAATGCGAGCAAAAGGTTTAACAAACAAAAAGTAATAAATGCCCAGTTCCAACTACCTATCCAGTATCCATAAAGAAAGAAAAAGAGAATAAGAGTATACAAAATCCTTCTTAAAGGGGTTAGCTTTAAAAGAAATGCAATAAAAAGATTTCTGAAAAACAGCCAGCCTCTAGTAATGAAGTTTTTCGAGTTGTCCGGTTTCTTCATACTACTAAGATAGAAATCAAGCACACCGGGGGCTTCCCTGCGGATTAGTTTCTCAATCTCGAAGTACGTCAACTCAGCAGTATAGAAATCGTAAATGCTTTTTAATCTTTTCAATAATACCGATTACCAATTCTATATTGTTCGTATGTTCTTTAGCAAAAGAATCAACTATGAATTTTTAACAATACTTAAAACTTCGTGAGCAACTTTTTGGTTATGCTCAAAAGTAAGTTTTTTGTGGTTGACAAGGTCAACTATTGTTCCGATGAAACAAAGCCCCGCTGTAAAAAGATACAGCAACCCCATTCCAATCTGTCCAAGTAAAAAGCGTTGAACTCCTGCTATTCCTGCAAATGCTACAAGTGTTGTAACTAAAATTGTCAACGGGTCTTTACGCCTGCTTGAGTATACAACTGCGAACATTTGAAGCTGCTTATCATCAAATTCTTTTGTAAGATTTTGGATGTAGTATAATTCTTCTCCTTCAAGAAACGGCATTAGTTGGTAAATATTTGCCATGGTTTTTTCCTATTTTATTATTTCTGGTTTATTGATTATTGTTGACTTAATTAACGTCCAAATTCTGAATAGAAGAACTACAAGTGCAAAAACACCGAGCGGATGAGCATTAAAAGAGTTCTTCAACTGTAAATGAAACAGGTAATGAAGCGATGCTCCGAGTCCGCAGCCGGGACAAAAATCGAATCCAAGATTTTTTAACGGACAAATCGAAAAATGTTCCGAAGAGCTTACATCAATCAACGCTAATGTTGTTAATCCTGCAACCCAAATAAACAACTCCGGATTAAATCTCGAAAAAATTTGTTTCAGTCTTGCTTTCACTTAATTCTCTATTTCTTCGGCTTAAACTTAATTAAAAAGAGGAAATAATCAATCACAACTTACTCTTATGTGGTTTTTTGATGATGGATTGCTATATTTTGGTATGAACTGTATGAATTTTTATACCGGCGGTAGTTAAAATTATCTGAGGGAAGTCAAAAATAGTCTTTTACAAAATTTAGACTTGACTTTAGCTTTTTTATTACCAATTTTTCAACCGAAAATTTAAAACACCATGAAAGTTTGTCTATATGATTAAAAGAATCGCTTTTATCTTCGCTATAATTGTATTTTACAGTGGTAGTCTCAATTCTCAAACCGTTATAAGCAAGTATGCCGGTGAATTTCTTGCTATCGGTGTAGGTGGAAGACCGCTTGGAATGGGAGGTGCTTATGTTGCCGTTGCTTCGGATGCAACCGCAGGCTACTATAACCCCGCAGGGTTGGCAAATCTAAATTATCCCCAAATTTCTTTAATGCACGACGAACGATACGGTAACCTTGTAAACTATAACTACGCTTCCGTGGCAATTCCTTATAGTAAAGATTGGAGTTTCGGGCTTAGTGTTATGAGACTTGCTGTTGACGGTATTTATGATACAAGGGATGCTTTAATTGATTATAACGGGGACGGTACATTAGATCATCCGAAAGACAGACTTGATTACTCAAAAATTACTGAATTCAGTAACCAGGATTGGGCATTCTATTTAACAGGTGCAAAAATTCACTCCGATAAACTTCTGCTGGGTGCAAACATCAAGATCATTCACAGAAAAATAGCAGAGTTCAGCGCTACCGGAATAGGATTTGATATTGGAGCAATTTATTTTCTAACCGAGCAATTAGCACTGGGAGCAAATATACAAGATGTTACGACAACGTTGGTTGCATGGAGTACAGGAAGAAACGAACTGATTAGTCCGACTTTGAAAGTAGGTTCAGCATACAAATTGGATTTCCTGGGTGGGACATTTACACCGGCGCTTGATTTGGACATCAGATTTGAAAACAGGAGATTTGCTTCACAATTCAACATTGGTGCTGTAAGTTTCGACCCCCATATCGGCTTAGAGTATAACTTTAAAAATATATTTGCAATTAGAGGTGGTTATAACGATGTAAAACAATTTACACTGGGAGCCGGAATAAAACTGCCGAAATTGAATATCGACTACAGCTTCGCAAGATTTAATATGTCCGAGGAAGATAGGTTACCGGACACGCACAGAATATCTGTAATATTAACTCTTGAAGAACCAAGGTTTATGAGAAGTGGAAGTTAATTCTGTTTAGCCTTAGATTTAATAGCTTCGTTGATTGAACTAATTAACGCTTGATTCGGTATTGGTTTTGTTAAAAAGACGTCTGCGCCTGCATTAATTGCATTCTCTTTATCCCTATAGAACGCATGGGCAGTAAGACAAATAATCGGAGCATCTTTATAAGTATCCGACTGACGTAATTCACGAATTAATTGCAGACCGTTCTTCTTCCCTTTAAGAGAAATATCCATTATAACAACATCATATTTCTCTTCCTGCAGTTCTTGATACATTTGCTCAGCCGAATCACAAAGCACAATATAGAAGCTTCTTTTTAATAAGAATTCAAGGAACCTCTGGTTGTCAAAATCATCTTCAACAATAAGTAATTTTAGCTTATCAGCATCCACCGTGTTAACCATTACTTTATCACTTTTGTTTAAAAATTACCGAAAATGTAGTCCCTTTGTTTTTTTCGCTTACATAGGAAACTGTTGCATTAAGCATGTTACAAAGATTTTTTACAAGTGCTAATCCTAAACCCATGCCGTCAAACGGACGATTGTACCCCATTTCTTCCTGCGAAAAAGGCTTGTAGATTCTGTCCCGGTATTCTTCCGAAATTCCAATCCCGGTATCTTCAACATCAACCATAAAATTACCTTCTTCATCGAATCTCGTTCTAATTGTAACCCCTCCCTTAACTGTATATTTGATTGCATTATCAATCAAGTTCTGAATTATAAGCTCGAATGAATAGTTGTCCGTAGCTATTACAGCATTTTCAGCTTTATCTTCAAATACTATCGAAAGACCCTTTTCTTTTGCTGCTGGTATAAAATCAAGAAGCAATTTATTAATTGCTTCCGTTACATTCAATCTTTGGCTATTTACAATGTAATCGCCTGTTAGGATACGCGACATGTTCAAAGTTAAGTCAATCGTACGATAGATTCTTTTCCCGCTGTTTTGTATCGATTTAAAAGCATAGTCGAGATTACTGTTTGAACCGTTAATCTCTTCTCTTACTAATTCACTGAATCCCAAAAGTGCCATTAACGGAGAACGGATTTCGTGAGAAACCTGTAAAAGGAAATTTGTTTTAAGTTCTTCCGACTCTTCTGCTTTCTTTAAAGCTTTGTTAAGATTTTCTTCCACTTTTTTCAGCTCGGTAATATCGGTGCAATACACCTGCCCGAAATTAAGCCCGGAAAATCCTTGAACAGTAAGCCTATAGGTCTTTCCGGCAATCGCCGTTATAATTTGATGTGTCTCCCCATTTGCTATACATCTTTGAATAGAAATATCTTT
>ERZ795056.3381-NODE-3381-length-17189-cov-8.829579_pt1 | contig 17189 bp, 27 predicted proteins | sample MGYA00375140_ERZ795056 | MGnify/ENA primary metagenome ERZ795056 (study PRJEB30185, sample SAMN05720227) | activated sludge metagenome | isolation source: Anaerobic digester | place: USA | collected 2015-03-09 ... | reverse complement strand
ATCATCAAAACATGGTTTGTCGGGGGTACACTACGCCCCCGACTCACAAACCACACAGCAAAACATTGTAAAAAAGCTATGGATAGACGTCAAAACCACCGCCTAATCCATAGCACGGCATGGCTCAATAACCATAATAGCCACACCGCAATGAGTACGGGATTGTAAAACCACATCACGAATGGCAGGCTGTAAAGCAATCCCAAATAATTAATAACCAACAGCGTTGGCCTCACGTCGTCGTACTTCATATCAAAGTTTTACCACTATGAATTTACGTTTCTTTCTTGGGCGTCCAAGTGCTGAACGGTCTTCGCCAACATTGGCGTCACGTAGGTGCTGTTCGCCCGTCTTCATGATGAACTCGTAGGCTTGCTCCATGGAATCCAAGCCGTGTTTCGCCATGATCTCGGATGCCAAGTTGCGGAGATCTGGTTCGATGTTTACTTTAACTACTGGCATGGCTATTTAAGATTATTATCGCGTTTAATTTCTGCCAAAAGTCTTTCGTGTGCTTCAGCACAAGACATTCGTCTGTCTCGTGCATACTTATCATCATTTACGCGGTCAGTTGCAAGTGTGTTATTTGTAATTGTACTATATTCTTTACCTCGGTATGTAACAGTGATTTTATTGTGCCCATATCCTGCTGGTAAAATAGTTATTGGATGAGTCTTCCTAGTCGCTTTCATGTGTTCTAGTTTTAGGGTTATATCGATACTCGTCCATGTCTTCCCACTCGGTCCAATAGTTGGGGCTGTTGTCCTCGTCTATCGTCATTTCGTTCCACTCTTCGGGACTGATTTCGGTGTGAAGGCAGTCCTCGGTGCAATAATGTTTCTCACCATTACCCACCACGTAACCGCTGTTCATGCCAGCGTGGCACACGCAACACTCACGTGCAAATAGTTCGTCTGAATTGTTAAGCTCTGCCATGATTTCTTGATGTTGTGCGCCCCGAGGTTTGCCCCCGACTGCATAGCAAATCGGGAGCTGGTTGAAACCACGGATGGTGCGCGATTATTGTTTGTGGGTTTTGGGGTATCCTGTATAAAATTTTCCGTTCTCCATCCAGCAAGCACGATGCACCGGACGGCCTTTGTCGTCGTGATGGTGGGGTTCCCCTACTTCAAAGTAGTTGCCTTGAAAAACGTGAGGTGGTAAACAACCCAATAGGTCGTCGTAAATAGCTTCGCTTATCTCCACGACTTGATCACGTGGCAGGTCTTTATTCCATCGACTCCAATCATTAAGCATTATTTCGTGATTGATTTCGTCTTGATTGGGCAGGTGTTTCCATTCCTTTAATGTATCAGGTTCCTTACGTTCCTCCCACGTGTCTTGGTTGGGGTATTTGAACCTAGCCTTTACGAGAATAAATCTGTTGTCTTCGGCCTGTCGTAATTCAAAGCCGTTGTGTTCACCGTTTGCATACAATTTAAGTGGAATCATGTGGTTTGTTGTTGGTTTATTTACCGTAATCAATTAAAAATGCATCTACGTTTCGCTTGGGAATGTACAGTCCCATACCTACATGAACAACCTTCTCGCCTTCATCTAGGTTCAGGGCTTCTTTTACCTTTTGATACCCTTCTTTGAACTGTTCTGAATTGAATGCAAAGAATCCCGAATGTTTTTCTACTATGGTTTTCTTCTTATCTGATTTCTCTAGCTTGGCTTCGGCTTGCTGTTTCTTCTCGGCTTCCATTTGCTGCACATCGTCTTCGTCAGCCCACAATTTGATGGCTGTATTCACCTTGTCCTGTAAGTCCTTAACGGCTTTATTGCTGTATTGCAAATGCATACTGTGTCTGCGGGCTTCGGGGTGGTCTTTCAAATACTGGTGACTTTCTTTGGCTTTCTGTAATTCGAATTCAAAATACTCCAGGCTATCGGGCATTGACAAATCAATCTTATTGGCGCGATGTTTCCAGTACTCGGCACGGCGTTCGTATTCCTTTGCTTTATCGGATTCCGCTACGCTTTTACCCATGCGCTCCCAGTTGCGTTCAATAAGCTTACGATGTCGGCGTTCGCTGTGGTGTCCAATCTTGATGGGTTCACCAAGTGCTAGGAAATCTTTGCCTTCTTGTGATGCCTGATAGAATGCATCGGAACGCTTTTCGGCGTTGCTGGCATAGCCTTCCAGCCTATCGGCTTTGGCTTCGGCTCGGGCTTGGGAATTAAAGCCATCGGTTCGCGTGATGCTGTAAAGCTGGTGGTCGTCTTTGGTTCGCCCCAAGTAATTGTGGACTTCGCATTCCACTTCTTTGCCGTACTTGGTTTCTAAAGTGATGATGTCGCCACGACTGTGGGTGTCTGTACATTTTGCCACAAAAACATTTGGGCAATACTTGTGGAACGTGTTGCTCATTTCGATTTGGATTTGAGTTTATATATGTGATTGACTACGATTTGGAGGACGTCGGCGTTCTCTTTGTACACAATGGGGTTACTTAAGGTTGTGAGGACACGGTCTCGGGTTTGTGTCCAGCTTTCATCAGGGCGTGGCTTCACGGCATCAAATGCTTCACGTAGCTGTTCGCGCTGCTTCATTGAATCCATAGTTTGTGTAGGGATTTCCGGAAGCTCAGCAATCAACTCCTTGTCTGTGATTCTGATGTATTGGTTCACGGCGCCAAGACGTTCGCCGTCGTTGCCGATGTGGAAATCCACACCAATGAATTTCAATAAGCCAATGGTTGTTAAGCTGTAGTCCCTGATGCTAAAGCCTTGGCGATAACACGGGCGCAAAAACACGTGGCCCTCTAATATACTCAGGCATAACTTGTATGCCATGCTGCTGCGATGCACGTCGGCGGTCTGCAGCTTCGCTTTGAATTCTTGGGTGTTCATTGTATTGGAATTAAGGGGCGCACAACTACGTACGCCCCGGGGTTAATACTAAACCGTTATCATTAACGCTGTTTTCTTATCTACCCACGCCATGATGTCGTCAAAGGCTAGGTTGCTCAACTCCTGACCGCGTCCCGTCATTAGGTGTTCAGCGCGTTTGTCGATTTCCTTGGGCGCGATTTCGTGGTTGGTGTAACGCGTCACCGCGTTAAACAACGCCCACACCGTCTTGCCTTCGAGTTCTATTTCTGTCTTGATGTTACCGGCGAAGGTCTGCACCTGATTGAACTTGCGGCTGCTGACTTCGGACTGCTGCTTACTGGGATCGATACCGAACATCTTACGGATTACGCGCTCCACGACTTCGTCCTGCATTTCTAAATCAGCCATGCGTTTGAAGTCCTCGATCAACAATATGTCTTTCTTGATTGTCCGCTTGATGTCGGCAACGATGTCCTGCACCCTGATGTCAGATGATTCGGTATGCTTTACTTTACTCAGGTCTTTGTAGGCGCGGTAAAATGTGTTCTGACACACCACCACGGTGTTTGAACTCCCGAAGCCAATACTCATGCCGCCATCGTGGCTATTCAATGCCGTGATGTGGCGTTTGATGCTGGATTTCCCCACGTACTCGTCAGGCAATCGCATTTGGTAGAACACACGGGCTCCCTGCTTCATGCTGCCGCCATTGGTGATTTGCAAATCGAGTTCTGATGTGGCATCCACCAGCAATTCTACCAAGCGGGAATTATGCATGGGGAAATAGCCTTCTTTAACACTGCCCATAAAATGTCCGTTGTCGCTGCGGAACAGTCCATAGGCATCGGTGTCTTTGCCCGATACGCTGACCAGCTTTTCTTTGCGGGTTTCCCAGTTGGTTCCGGTTTGCTCCAGGATTTCCAGAGTTTTTTCAAAAGTTGTTTCCATACGTGAAAAGAATGATGATAGTTGGGTTTGAATAGGGGCGGCGGTTTGCCACCCCTGTGGTCTTTAATTGTTAAGCATTACGGGCATCGCAAGTATTAAACGGTGACCTGATTTAATAACCGAAGCTCGGTTCGGGGCTTCCATGGTGAACACGCAGTCGTCGCCGAGCACACGTGCAATACATGACAACAAGAACGCAGCGTTGAATCCGATTTCGAATCCGTCTTGGGGCTTCGATGTCGTGCATATGATTTGCGTACGCATAGATGTATTATAATCTAGGTCTTCGGCGAAGACGTCAAGCACGTTGCCTTTGATTGTGAACTTGATTTGATTGGTGGTGCGGCTGGCTGCAATCTTGACTTTATTAATGGCTGCAGCTAATTCCGTTTTGGACACCATCAAATCGAATCTGTTGTCGGGCTTCTGCTCTTCGTCTTTCTTTGCTTTTGGTGGACCTTGTGGAATCACGGCGTTGTAGTTCGGGTATTTGCCCTCAATAAGGTGGGTGATAAGTGTGAACTCCGATGTCGTAAATGTGATGTTCTTATCATTCCATGCCAGTTCCACGTTTTGGGTTTCGGTTTTGAACTTGGCGGCGGCGTTACACACCAGCTTATGAGCAGCGATGATCAATTCGAAATCTTCCTTATCGTCTTTTGGTCGGGCACCGAACACCACTTTGTAAAGCTTGTGGCTATCGGTAGCACACATCTGATATTGTCCCTCGTATTTATTGGTGAGGCAGATGCCCGACATCTCAGGGCGTAAGTCGTTAGTGCCACAGAAATCTTGGGCTTGCTTGAACTCGTGGTAAAGCGCGGGGCTAAACGTCTTGGTAACTTTGGGCTCGAACACCACATCTTTCGGGAACTCATTGATATCGGGACACATCAACGTGTAGTTGTTGTCAATGCACACGCTGTATTCATCGTATTCTGTTTCTTTCTTGGTGTCTTTGTCAACAGATTTTTTCTTGGTAACAATGAACTCGATTGTGATTTGGGTTTGCTTACTCGTTGCCAAGTATTTGCTCAGCATTTTGTGGTCAACACAGAACGCCTGTCCGTTGGGCATGTCGCCAGCACAGGGTGTCGATGATATCAGGGCATTATCTAAATCCGTGGTAGTGAATATTATTATTCCATCTACGACTTGGAATCGAACGTACTCCAAGATTGGAAGCACGGAGTTCTTTGGCACAAATGCTTTCAGATGTGCCAATAGGGTTTGGGTTTTGAACGTGGTTTTCATAATTGGTTTTGAATTGGAATTGAGTTTGTATTTAGTTATAGAATGCCTTCGTCGGCAAAACTTGTGTAGCCATCAGCGGTTACGATGATGTGGTCTACAATTCTTATTTCATGCAGCTTGCCAACCTCTTTGATTTGATTGGTTAGATTCCTGTCGGCATCACTTGGTCTGGTATTACCGCTCGGGTGATTGTGTGCAATAACCATAGCTACGGCTCCACATTCTAGGGCTGTGGCAAACAGCATTCTGATGTCTACAAGGCACGATGTCATGCCGCCTTGGCTTACGATATACCAACCCGTGGTGTTATTGGCTTGGTTCATGAACACAACGGCGAAGGTTTCATGTACCTCAATGGTGTCTTGATTCCATAACATCATCAGGTAGTCATAGCATAGCTTGCTATTTGTCAGCTTCACCCTAGGTATTTGTGTCTTTTCTCTACCTAGGGTGAGTTTGTCGATGTTGGTTTTGTACGTAATCATGCTTTAGCTTTTGATTTATTGATTTCTGCAATACGATTGATACAGTCTTGAAACCCTACGCCGTCCTGATGGCATAGCGTAATCATGTTGAGGGCATCCATTACGGGCACGGCTTTGTTGAATTTGTCGGCATCCATTACAGCCAGCAATCCACCGATATACGTTGCCAAAGAACCCACGGGCTTGTGGTCTTCTGTTTTGGTGTCCGTCATTACTTGGGCACGTGCTTTACTAGCGGCTACATTGGCTTGCTTAACGATGCCGATGTTAGCCATGATGTCTTCGCCTATGGCTGCTCCTGACATCGACTCGCCACGCTTGGCTTTCTCCATGATTTTCTCCGTGGTTTTGATAACGGACTCGCCAAGCACTTTGTCGCTCACTTTCTCGCCACCTTCTTCTACTTTCTCCTTCACGGCTGCTGCTATGCTCACACCCAGTGACGCCACCGTTGGGCTCAGTGTCTTGCGGCTCATTACAATAGCTAAGGACATACTTACTTTGCCGGACTTGATGATGTCACGAGCTGCGGGATTCATGCGCTCCCATGTGGTCTTCATCGTGGACACATAGGTTTCATTCTTACCGAGGGCAGCGGCTATGTCACGCACGCTGGCTCCGGTTTCCGCAAGTCGTCCGATTTCTGCTGCCCATTCGTCAGCTGTGAGGGGTTGCCCGTCGTTTGCCAATAGCTTGGCGGCAACGCGTTCGATGTCGGATTGGAACTGCTCGACAATACAGGAAATCTTATTCTCTAATTTGATAACGCCGCGATCAACGAGTAGCATCAGGGCTGCATAACGGCGGTGTCCGCTGATGATGGCGTAGTTGCCGTCTTCTTGTTTCTCGACACACAGCGGTGTGAGTAATCCCTTGGCTTGGATGTTATCGGCAAGGCTTTCGATGTCACCGTAGTTGCTTTCGAAACGTACGTTTTGCGAGTAGTTCGCAAAGATTAGGGCTAGGGCAATGTTCGTGATTTTCATCTGGTTTTGAATTTGAATTGTTGGTTATTAATTGTTGGTTATTGGTTTGAAGTTGTGGGGCTCACCATCCAAACCGAAGTCGAATGTGTAACCCATTGGTTGTAATGCCGCCAGTAAACGCTGGCATTCGTGGTAGGGGTCGGCGTTGTCGTCGAACTCAGCTATTGCAGCCATTACATCAGGTGGCAATACGGGTGAATACGACGTGATAACGAATTCTAATCCGGTGTCCCATTTAGCGTCAATGGCTTCTCTGATTTCTTGTTCAGATAGCCCGTAGTAAAATATGTCTTCATCGCTGTATATGTCGCCTTCGGGTGGCGTGTCGTCGTATTCACGCACGACGTAACCATCGAATTTAACCTTGTCGTCTTTCCAAAATCCTGAGATCAAGTAGTACATTTCTGTTTAAGTTTTAGTTCTACAATCTTTTTATCAATGGCTACTATTTCAGCATCGTATTCCCACACGGTTGCGATTTGCGTGGTAATCTTACGTTGATACGCTGCCATTTCCCTACGCCTTTCGAGCTTGTGTATCTCTTTCTCAACTATCATCAGTTGAATTTTAGAGCGGTTAGGTTCTCGCTGATGGCGGTGATGCCCGACGCAAGCCCCAAAACATTGGTCTCGGGGCTGATAACAATGGCTTTGCCGATGTAGCACCCCGTCATGCCACCGTGCTTCTCGACGTGGATATCGTGCCCGTTGAAGGCATTTGGTTTGGTGACGATCACGTATCGACACCGTGTCTGTAATGATGTGAATTCAGCTTTCATGGTACTAAAGATTTGGCTTCGTTAAATGTTAGGCATTCGCCAATGAGTTTTGAATTGGCGTGTACCAAATACGTCTTTGCTCGATTTCTAATTAAGCCGTTTGAAATGCCGTACACAACACCATTAACGGTTTTAGTACACATTGGATGTTCGGGGCTAAACAGATTTTGTCGTATGTCCTGATTGGCTGGACCAAATAAAAATGGATTATCGTAATGGCTTTCAATCTCTAATTGAATGCAAGCCAAATGGGCGCGGCACGTTATCATCGTGGTAATCTTTTGAGTCCCCCACAGCCATGCTTAACTAAGCCATGCTTTGCGGCGTGATGCCGCTGTGGGTTACAACTGGATGTCAATACAGCGAAGGCAAGCATGGCAATGCTCACCCAAATAAGGAAGGTTGATCGTTTCATCATGGGTTCAAAAAATAAAATGGTTTAACAATGCAAGAATTATAATCACAGCACCCAGCACCACCACGAGGGCAGCCACGAGGTCGTCACCACTCGTCCTGGGTTTCATCGCTGTCGATTTTAACCAGTAGCCAAAACACGTATGCAAATACTATTGCGGCGAGCGCACCAAGTACAGCAACCACGACAATCATGGTTTTATTAATGGTGAACACCTGTGGGGCATCCGTGGTTAGCAATGCCACAATAATGCAAATCAGTGTCAGCGCACATAGCACCGACACACATAGGAAGAATTTATTTTTCATCTGTAATTGTATTGGTTCGGATTTCGTGACGTTTGGCATTATGGAATCGACGGGCGTCACCTACCTCTGTGAACTCCCTGAAAAAGAATAGGTCGTTGATGTACCCAGCCACCGTATATGTGTTGCCTTCCTTACACATAGAAGAAAGGTTTTTCACCGGTGACACGTGATTGTCCTCGAATGTTTCTTCGGTGTCGGGCTGCCAGCCGTAGTGTGTACGTGTGCCGTCGGCATTATGGATTGTTACTTTCATTTGTTCTGTTTTTCAAACGTGAGTAATGCCGCTACGAATCCCATAGCGGAAAGCATAAACAAGGCAGTGTACACCCATCCAGCGGCATCAACCGTGGAATGTGTAGCCATGTAATCAACACAGAACCCCAACGTAATACACGTCAGGGCTGCCATTAGGCATAACAGGAAATTATGTAGTGTTTTCATAGTTCTTGAATATCAGAGTTTGCAAAATGTCCTAGGTGTGTAGCCCAAAAGCCATTATCTAATTTCCGAGCGTAAACAATAGTGTAAAGGCTACGGATGTACACTTTCTTCATACCTGTAAATTGCGTTATCATCTTAGTTCAACATTAGCATTAGGTTAATAGCGTTGTCGTTGATTTCATACTCGTCACGGATTGACTTGCGAACGGCGTCAATTTGTATTAACACCACCTGTAACTGTGACGTGAATTCTGGTGGTGTCAAAAAGCCCATTGAATAGTCTTGGTTAATGGCATTAATGGAATTAGTTAACCCAATAATGTTTTGGAGTTGAGATTTGAGCGTTTTCATTTTACATTGGTTTAGTGCCCGAGAGCGGAATCGAACCACTCGCACCCAGTTCGGGCATAAGTAAAAAGCACGCGCCACCCCAAGACAGGAGTGACGACGTGCTGAAGTTCTAGGGAATAGTTTCCACTGCGAAATTGTGGATTGCTTTCATCTTGGTGTAAGGTATTTAGTGATTGCTAATTGTTGGTTTTTTGGTAGTTGATTGTAGGCATCCAAGTGTTTATCGAATGCGTCTTCACACATACGATTGAGCTTATTCACTAACTTGTCGAAGCCACAGTTTTCAGCTAGACCGCGTTGATCATTCAAATAGTCGTATCGCTCGTTATATTTGAGCGCCTTGTTAACCAATGCTTGGTTTCGGGGATTGATTGCTTGAAGCATGATGTATAGGTTTAGTGCCCGAGAGCGGAATCGAACCACTCGCACCCAGTTCGGGCATAAGTAAAAAGCACGCGCCACCCCAAGACAGGAGTGACGACGTGCTGAAGTTCTAGGGAATAGTTTCCACGTTGACCAGCTTGTGTGTGCGGTTAATGGATAGGCTTCGCTATGTGGATGAAATGCACTTCATTCCACAGTCACGGCAAAGCATAGCCAAAAGCGGGGTGCTTTACCACGCGGCTCCGACTTATATAACACAATTCAATACTGCTAGAAAGCCCGAAGGCGTTCCAATGGTGTAAACAAAGTTTCACGTGTTAAGCAGGAATTAAGGCGTATTGCAGCCCGTTGGTATGCAAGCACACCAAGCCCCTTCGGTCTTAACCGTTATTCGTTCGTTTCAGCAGTTGTCAAAGTACCGTATCTTAAATTTTACAGTTGAGTAGATGAAATTCAACCAATCTCACAAACTAGGGACATAATCCCCGCCTATATGAATAAGCGTTTTTCAGCTTGTCGCACCTGAGAAAATCAAAGCGGTGCAAGTAATATGGAACGCGGGTGAAATCCGATTTTCGCCGTTACCTATGTAACGTAACCCGCGTTAGTTGGTGTGCTATTTCTTAGCAGTGTTTTTCGACTGCTTTGCAGCCTTAACAGCAACTTGTAAAGCAATATTGAATTTACCCAAACACATGAATCCCTGATATTCTGAAAAACTTGTTTTGTCTGGGTGCAACGAATTCATTTTTTCGCGGAAAGCATTAAAGTCTGGAAATTTTGCCTTACCCAAAATAGACTGTTTATAGGGTGACTTTTTAGCGACTGCATACACATTGGATAGTGTACGGCATTCAATTTTATTGTGTAGGTTAGCCAATCGCACCCATTCGTTTGTTGTCTTATTTTCTTTGGCATTCAACTTGTCGAATTTCTCGGCGTTCGTTAGTTTCACCTTAGCAGGTGGAACGGGCACATTATTAAGATAGTCAATTAACCCGTTAACGAGGTCAGTGCCGATTTCCTCAATGTTTGCACCGTTAGCAGGCGCTTTTACAATAGTTCCCATAGTGTTTAGAATTGTGCATACCAGTAGCGGTACACGGTTATTGTGTTTTTATTGGTTTGTTTGTTTGTTTCAATAATGCAATACTACGGCGAATAACAATACGTCCGACATTCGTGCTATATTCACACCCTAAAATAATGCTAACTTGTTGATAATCAATACGATATTTTTACAAAATAATTAGCACACCCAAAACACGCCCTAAAATATAAACAAACACCCGCGCGCGCGTTATATATATATTGCACGTCTTAACACCCTAAACGTATTAAGACCACATAGGGCGCTCCCAATCAGAATAAAAGTAAATAGGTGTTATTCGTATTTTTTTTCGGGTGTTTGGTGCAAATCGGGTGTTTTGGGTGTGTTTTGGTGTATCGTAACACATCCGAACGGACGTTTTACCGTTTTTCCTTTGTGTTTATTGTGGTTTGTGGGTGTTTAGTTGTTTTGTCAGCCTATTAAATTTGAACGGGGAGCGGCATTTTTTCTCACAGGCGATAGGGGTTGATCATACCTATCTACTCGGGTGGACATGGCTCTTTTGGGTTAACCTCGGGTTGCCATTGGATTCCCTAGGGTGTAAAAAAAAGACGGGGGTGTGCTTTTTATGGGTGTGTGGTGACTGGGTGTTTTGTATGGGGTATATATCGTGTTTTGGGCACGAATCAGCCCCGTGGCTGAATTATATACACCGAGGCGGTGTGTTTGTATACCCGAGGGTGTATTTCGGGGCCTAAAACAGCTTAAATGCATTTCAGACACTTAAAGGCTGTTTGGGTGGCAACATCTGTATTGGGGTTTTAGGAGTGTATTTAGGGCTGAAATACAGTGTTTACGGGCATTGGGGCATAATGGAGGTCTTGGGGAAAGACTATACATTATAGGTAATCAGATTTACGTAGGTTTGTAGACCGAAAAAAGGCAGTGTATATGTCTTAAGTTGACATACAAAATGTCTTTTTCTATTTAACATAATGTTTTTTCTATGTCTAGGTGGTATTGCGTAACCGAGGAGTGTGTGCAGTGGTTCTGCGGAAAACAGGGTGTTTCCCTGCAGTTGTTTTTGGCTTTATGTCAGAGGGCGGCGTTCATCAGTAATGAAGTCGATGTCTGTGCCAGTGATTTGGTTGCCATTGGTGACAAGCTGGGCCTGAAGCCGTATAGCGTAAAACGTGGCATACAGGCTTTGGTTCGGTCGGGATGCCTGAAGAAGATCAACACCAGATGCTATGTCGTTAATCCCCGGCTTTGCTTCCGAGGAAATCCCGGTAGGGCACAAGCTATTTGGTACCGACACGGATTCTCTGCTATGAAATAAATTATTTTTATTATTTTATTTGTTTTGTGTAAATAATGTTTACATTTGCAAAGTATGAAAGCAAAACAAATAGATACAGATGTTGCTGTTCCCGAGGGCTGGAGCCGGGAGCGCAGCCGTTACGGCCTCGAAGCCCTGAAAACGGGTTCCAGTTTCTTTACGGCATTCAGTAGTGAAGACAGCAAGGCAAGACTTCGCCAAATGCAGCGCATGCACAGCTCCGCGAGACGCCTTGCCCACAAACACAAATGCAGACTCAGTGTCGGCACACGTGCACTAGAGGAAAACCAGGTGCAGGGATTCCGGACGTGGGTGCTGATCAATGAAATTCTTGATAAGAAATAATATGGGCGAGTACAGGCTTTCAATTTATGCAAGATGGCAACTAGGGTTATCGATCTCATTTGATGGGCAAATCGTAATTGGTTTGCCATTTATGAATATTCACATAGCCGTTAGCAAAGAGGCTCAGGGCTTCTTGATTTTTGGCCGAGATTTCTACTAACCACCACTCACTAACTACTAGAACATAAAATCTATGTGGCAACAATGTCCAAATTGCAAAGGTACTGGAACTACTTATTATCCACTATCTAATTCAACTTCTGCCGTATGTACAGTTTGTAGAGGGCATAAGATTATTAGCGAACTAACGGGATTACCAGCGACCAAACGCTTGTATTCTTTAACGCCATCATGGTGGCGTGTTGGATTCTGGCTTTGCTTTTTGCTGGCGGTTACCTTACTTACAAAATTGTTTTTTAGATATGAGCCACGTAGTGACAAAAACGACATACACCTTTGGGATTCGAAAATCGGGTGGCATTGGTAAAATTCCCGATCAGGTGATAATATTCTGTGGTGAGGGCGATACCTTAGACGTAAAGGCTGCAAGACGACTAGCGGCTGTGGTGAAATCCGTTCTTGACAACCCCAAGCTATTAACCCAAGTAGAAAAAAGCTGTTATGCTGAAAATAAACAAGATTGAATCAATACGGATTTGCAACTTCCTGTTTGACGTAAAATAGTATCACGCATTTTCGACAAGGATTGATAAATGGACAAATCAACTCAGAAGCGGCATTGCATTATTTGAACAGAGTAGAAGTAAAACCCAAACTTTCCTCCCGACTAAAATAAATTTCATTTTTAAACCATAAATAAAACCAAGTATGATTGTGTATTCATCGGCATCACTGCACCAAACCAGTGTTCACTTCGTGGGTAATCCAAGTAACGAAGACCCCCTTTCTTTGTCGGAAAGCCTTTTGGAAATCCAAGACGACGATCAGGAACAAATTCTTAACTACTTGATGCGGGGCTTTAAGCCCGAAGCGTTTTTCAAGTTTACCACCAATGGCAATTTGGTATATGATTCCGTTAAGGAACTATTTGCTGAAGACGGAGATTTCCTTTCCGCTTCTCAGGTCATTGCCAGCCATCTGTATGACGTCTCCACACACCCGAAGATTTTAGCCGGGGATTTATTTGTGGCGAGAATCCGTGAGGTAAGCCTTCATAACGAATACGCGGACTGCATTGTTATTTTAAAGGCGGAACGCCAAGACAAGTTCGCACAGGTTGAATGGCAAGACAAGCACAGCGTAAGCCGTTTGAGCGATGGCTACCGACTTGATCGCATTGACAAAGCGTGTTTGATATTTAGCTTGGAGCCCGGCGACGGATATCGGGTGCTGGTGATCGATAACAAGACAAACGGTACCGCGGATTCCCAGTATTGGGTTGATCGCTTCTTGGAACTGGAGCCCGTGGAGGACAGCTACCACAACACCATGGAAACCATTCACTTGGTGAAGGACTTCATCAGGGAGGAAATGCCAATGAGCTTTGATGTGACTCCAGCAGACACCGCAGGGCTTCTCAACAAGAGCAGTAAGTTTTTCAAGGAGAAACAGCAATTCAGCATTGAGGAATTCGGGGAAGAAGTTCTGCAGCAACCCGAACTCATTGATGCCTTCCGTAAGAACCACAGATTGTCGCAAGAAGGCAACGAACACAGCATATCGGAAAGCTTTGATATCAGCTCGGCAGCCGTGAAGAAAAACGGGAGCGCATTCAAGTCCGTTATTGCCTTGGATAAGAACTTCCATCTGTACGTACACGGCAACCGTGCGCTAATGGAGCGCGGGTACGACGACGAGAAGGGCATGAGTTACTACAAGGTGTATTTCGTAAACGAAACCATGTAATGGAAGCCCTGACACAAAATGAAATCGTAGCCGTGGAGATCACGGCTATGGTTTTAATCCTAGTTCTCGTGTTCATGTATTTCTGGGCGAGATACGAACTCCGAAAGCTAAGGGTTAAGTTTATTGAAAATGAAGCAATAAATTTATTGTTAACTAAGTCAAATGATGAATTAGCTAAGAATAATAGAGAAGGAAGTGCGGCTTTAAATAATTTGATGCAAACCAATAATGATTATATTGCCAAACTTAGTAATCGAATAAATGAAAAAAATGAGATTATTGATCGCAAGAACGCCGAACTCATGCACCTAATGATGATTATTAAGGACATGGGCAAGAAGTACGCTGAAATCGATGCCGTAATATTTTCGGCAGTAGATAAGCGCGTTCTCAACGGCGGGAAACAGGTTCGTATTAACGGGAAGTTTGGAGGCAAGAAGCCCGAATGATAAACGCCGCGAGTCGTAAACTCGTTCGTTCTTTATCCCCCGAGTTTCGGTTTTAACGACATTCTAACGGGCTCGGGGATTTTTTAAAAGGTTGTTGACGGAATGGCAGACGTCGAAGAGGTGGGAGTAGGTAGCAATACATAAACCCATCGAGAGCGGGTAGCGCGTTCACAAAACTCATAACAGGTCCCGATATGGCCGCGCATGTAATGTTCGAATCATTACACAATCACTAACCAATTTTTAATATGGAAAATAAATTACCACTAGGAGTTCACGAATTGACTCCAGGACAAATAAGCGAATTGGCAGAGTTGGACCAATACGCCAAAGAAGAAGAAGCTAAGCTTGGACGTAAATTATCATTAGAAGAACAAAAAGCTTTGTTTCTACAATTTAAGCTTAACAAGCAAAATAATTTACCAATAGTTCTTGACTTGGTTTGTATATCAGCTATTAAAGCGACTCCAATGAAGTATGGTGAGTATGCAAAACTAAGAGGCTGGGACTTAATGAAAAGCCAAGATCCGGAAATAGATGGATATGTTCTTGAAACCAGAGATCATTTACAACATTGGCAACCAAAAAGCTTTGTTGATTCCACTTATCGTAATGCTAAAGACGCAACTATCGATTTCGGCATGGCCACATACTTTGCGAAGAAAGGTAAACGCATTGCTCGTCAGGGATGGAATGGCGCCGGAATGTTTGCATACCTAGTTCCGGCTGCAATTTACCCTGCACAAACTGGTGCAGCTAAAGCATATTTTGGTGAAGATGCAATGGTTCCGTATCGCGCTTATTGGGCACTAAAGACGGCGCAGGAAGATATTGCAACATGGACTCCTAGTGGAAGCGACACCCTTGCTGAGGATTGGTACGTATTGGATTAAAATGCTGACAACAAAAAGGGCTGGTTTCGATCAGTCTTTTTTATATTTGCTGACATGGACACCGGACTACTTATATTCTTTGCGGCTGTAATTGCGCTCAGCATGTACGAAATGAAGCGAAACAAAGCACTTAACAACACTCAGGGCAATCTGAATTTGTTTATGTGGTTCGTCGTAATGGTGATGGCAATTATGTTTGAAATGCTGGCTTTGATAAGTTTTGCTAAAGATTATTTAAAATAGCCAAGATGTCTGTCGCTCGTTGATACTGGCCTCCGGCTCCTGCTGTTCCAGATAACAATGGTCCTCTGTACCCTGTTTTTGTTTTGAAACCAACGGTAGTTGCATTATACCCATTCCTACTTACGGTCTCTATCCATGTAATTAATCGCGAACCGCCGCCAATGTATTGCTGTACAAACGTAGCTGTATCACTAAGGAACAAATCGAAATTGGCTTGTGTTAAACCGGCTGGAACCAAAGCCGCCATGTAAGCATACATTTGGTTTATATTGAATTGCCGGAGTTCAAAATCAACTACTGGCGTTAAGTTCGATAACGTAAACCCATCGGGATTAAATACGCCCGGAGTGATTGGCTCGTAATCATACTTGCCGAACTCATAGTCGTCGGGCGCACCGTCATAGGTGTCGGGGCCAAAGCAAGCCAACCCATAAGCAACAACCACATCATTTACAATCCTAACCCTCATAACTACACGTATTTAACACTACACACTAAATTAGCAACACTAGAGCGTCCAACCAAAAACAATCTTTTATTAGGCAGATCTAAATACATTTTTCCCGCCGCCGAAGACGCACCGCAAGTAACGGGTGTCGGCATTATCAATTTGACGACCTTAGTCGACAAGTCAATGATATTGAAAAACAAAGAGTTCATCGAAGACGACGTAAACGTGGTCGCAAACACATAGCCGTAGGTTTCATCAACGTCCAAGTCCTGAATGCCCGACATCTGATAAATCTGTGCGCTAAGCGTAAACGTAGTCGCTGTGGCAATGCTGAAAAACTGTATTTGGGCATTACCAACACTAACCAACACATACTGATCGGTTGAGGTTATGTACTTTATTGTCCTTCCGCTACTGATTGCCGAACTAGGATTGGCAACAGTAGTTGTAATCGAATTTGTAGTGGGGTCAAATATCGCCAATCCACCGCCAGCACTAATAATGATTTTATTGTATTGAAGACTTGAAACATTGGTATTCAAGCACATTCCAATAGGATTGGCAGGAACGCTCGTTGTAATAGTTGATGTAATCGTATTGGTACTAGGATTTAACACCATTATACTACCAGATGCCGCCGTAACGCAAATAAACATCTTAGTGGAACTAAACTCTATGGCATCGGCTCCATTGGCTGTGGCGCCGGATATGGTTCCAAGACTGTTATTAAATGCGCCCGTTGATATTCTATTTATAGTGGTGAGCGAAGACGATGTGATATAAACTTCTCCACTTGTAGGCGAATAGAAGGCCTGAAAAGCACCAGTTACACCTACCGTATTTAATGTGGCTCCGGTTGTTGTGCTGTAGATAGTGACTGTTCCACTACCGTTATTACACACATACAACTTAGAAACAGAAGGCACGTACAGAACTCCGGTTTGGTTTATTGTGGTTACGTACTGCTCCGTCACCCATGCCACTGGCTTGTCGCCTCTTACGCTGGCATCACTTCGCCAACCCTTGGTACCATCTATGCCATATACTCCAGGAGAAGCCGGGCTGGCTTGATCGCCATCGAGCTCGACGTTACCAGCATTAATAACAACGGACTTCGTTGCCGTTAATTCTTCAATATCTCCGGAGCCAGCTGTACTTCTTCCCAGTATGACACCCGAAGCCACGCTGAAAACCCGAGATTTTGCAAGCCTGCCAATCCACCCCAGTGTTAACGACACCGACTGAAGCAATGCCGTAAGAGGTGTGCCACCAAGAGTAAGCGATACATTGGTGTCATCTACTTTTGACAGAGCTGCTGGTGTTATGCTTGGAATCGATGGAAAGGCCGCAAGTGAGCCGTCGCC
>ERZ795056.3379-NODE-3379-length-17197-cov-5.115739_pt1 | contig 17197 bp, 15 predicted proteins | sample MGYA00375140_ERZ795056 | MGnify/ENA primary metagenome ERZ795056 (study PRJEB30185, sample SAMN05720227) | activated sludge metagenome | isolation source: Anaerobic digester | place: USA | collected 2015-03-09 ... | reverse complement strand
CTTCCGATCTTCCACCATGCTGTGCACACCGATCAAGCCCAACACCAACCAGGCCAATTGCCTGCGTTGATCCTGCTCTTGCCACGGCCGGTGTCGCAGCACCCACACCACGGCAGCAAGGGTAGCCAGCATGGCAATCGGTACGCCCAACTCCACCGCCAAATGCAAGGGCAGGTTGTGCGCATTGTCCAGAATGCTGCAAAACCGTGGCCCCACATAAGGCGTGATGTAGTGGGCGTAGTCCAGCTCACCCCAGCCCCAGCCCAACCAGGGGCGCTGAGCCACGAGGTCGAGCACGTTGGACCACAGTACCAAGCGACTGGAGCAGGCTTCACTGGCCTCCAGCATACGCGCCACGGCGGTTCGGCCCAGCGGCTCCGCGTCTATGAACCAGGGCATGACTACCGCGCCACACACAAAGGCGCCCAGTGCCACCGCCACATGCCAGCGCCCCGCCCCTGACCTCGGGCCCCGCCGCCCCCACCAGGCGATGGCTGCGAACACCATGCCCATTTGCAACATGCCCGTGCGTGACCCGGTGAGCGAGATGCCCAATGCCAGCAAGGCGGTGGCGGTCAATGCCGCCGAGTGCCCGATCGGGTGCCAAGTGCGCGCGCGAACTGCCCCCAGCAACACAACGGCAAGCCCCATGTTCATCAGGGTTGCCGCCTGATTGGGTTGGCGCAAGTTACCCAGAAATGACCCTGCGTTGGCAGGGCTGACCCACAGCGCCAAATGCGCTGCGCCGCCGAGGTATTGCGCGAGCCCGATGGCACAGGTACACAGAGACGCAACCAGCACACTGGCAGGCAGCAGCGGGCGTCCCCACGGCCAAGTGAACAGCAAGACACCGCTGCACACCAGGACAAGTGTCCAGCGGGCCACTGTGACCGAAGGCCCGCCGTCGGCATAAAACACCCAGGGCAGCACAGCCACAGCGCACAGGGCGACTGCACCAAGCTTGCCTCGAAACGTCAAGCGTCACTCACCTGCACAGGCACACGAGGTGCCAGCGCACACATCAACTCGTAGCCCACCGTACCCGCAGCCTGCGCGACTTCATCAATGGACAGCACAGCGCCGCTGGCAGACTGGCCCCAGAGTGTGACCTCGGCGCCCCATCCCGCCAGTGGCACGGGAGTCAGGTCCACGGTGAGCATGTCCATGCTGACGCGGCCCACCAGCCGAGTGCGAACCCCATTCACCAGCACCGGCGTTCCCGTGGTGCAGTGCCGGGGATAGCCATCGGCATAGCCACAGGCCACGATGCCAATGCGGATGGGCCCGTCGGCTGTGAAGCTGGAGCCATAGCCGACGGTGTCGCCCACCTGCAGGGTTTGGACGCCAATGAGTTTGCTCGCCAGCGTCATGGCCGGACGCAAGCCCCAATGCGCGGCGGTGTGCTCGGGGTGGTCGGGGGCACTACCGTAAATGGCAATGCCGGGGCGCACCCAATCGAGCGCCAACTCGCCCGACTGCGTATGGCGCAAGCTGGCCGCACTGTTGCACAGCGAGCGCTCGCCCGGCAAGTCGCCCGCTGTTTGCTGAAACACACTGACCTGATGCGCAATGCCACGCGGGCCATCGGCATCGCTGAAATGGGTCATGAGGGCAATTTCTTCCACTTGCGGCAGGGCATTCAAGCGCGTCCAGGCCGAGCGGTAACGCAGCGGCGCAAAACCCAAGCGGTTCATCCCCGAATTGAGCTTGAGAAACACCTTGTGCGGCAGCTGCGACTTGTGCGCGGCCAGCATGTCGATTTGCTCGTCGCAATGCACGGCATGCCACAGCCCCAAGCGCGAACAAAGCTCCAGGTCGCGCTGATCAAACACGCCCTCCAGCAGCATGACCGGGCCACGCCAGCCCAGCGCGCGCACGCGCTCGGCCTCGGCCAAATCCAGCAGCGCGAACCCGTCCACGCCGCGAAGGCCATCGAACACGCGCTCAATCCCATGGCCATAGGCGTTGGCTTTCACAACGCCCCAGACCTTGGTGTCGGGCACCTTGGCGCGGACCTGTTGCAGATTGTGGCGCAGGGCGGCACTGTGAATGGTGGCTTGTATGGGTCTTGGCATGGGGTGGGTTGTCTGTGGCGGCTGGAACGGTGTCAAGCGGATTTTGTCACTGTGCGCATGCTATAACCTCAGGTCGTGAGGAGACAGTTTCAATATAACCAGGCATTAGATTTAGCAATGCCGTAAACAGTAATCCATGAAGCGCGGTTTTTTCACCATCATGTCGGCCCAGTTCTTTTCGTCGCTGGCCGACAATGCGCTTTTTGTCGCCGCCGTAGAACTGCTTCGCACCAGTGGCGCCCCCGAATGGCAACGTGCAGCGCTCGTGCCCATGTTTGCACTGTTCTACGTGGTTTTAGCCCCGTTTGTTGGCGCGTTTGCAGATGCCTTTCCCAAGGGACGGGTGATGCTGGTCAGCAATGCCATCAAGGTGGTGGGCTGCCTCATGATGCTGTTTGGCTCGCACCCGCTTCTGGCCTATGCCGTCGTGGGGCTGGGCGCCGCAGCGTATTCACCGGCTAAATACGGCATTCTCACCGAGTTGCTGCCCTCGTCGCAGCTGGTCAAAGCCAACGGCTGGATCGAAGGCCTCACCATCGCCTCTATCATTTTGGGCGTGTTGTTGGGTGGGCAGTTGGTGGGGCACGCCGTGTCGTCTCACCTGCTCGCGTTCGACTTCCCCATGCTTGACACAGGCATCGATACCCCGCCCGAAGCCGCCATCAGCCTGCTGATCCTGGTCTACGCGGTAGCAGCGTGGTTCAATTTGCGCATCCCCCTGACAGGCGTGCCCATGCGTTCCATGCGCGTCAACCCCGCCTGGAGCAGCGCACGCAACTTGCTGGCACTGCTGCCCGACTTCTGGTCTTGCAACATGCGCCTGTGGCGTGACCGCCTGGGCCAGATTTCGCTGGCCACCACCACGTTGTTCTGGGGTGTCTCGGGCAACCTGCGTTACATCGTCCTGGCCTGGGCGGCGGCGGCCTTGGGCTACAGCACCACGCAGGCCTCATCATTGGTGGGCGTGGTGGCGGTGGGTACCGCCGTCGGCGCCGTGGTGGCCTCAGTGCGAATGAGACTGGAGGACGCGCCACGTGTCATGCCTTTGGGCATTGCCATGGGCTTACTGGTCATCCTGCTCAACTTCATCGACAACGTTTGGCTGGCCGCACCGTTTTTGGTACTACTGGGTGGTTTGGGTGGATTTTTGGTGGTGCCCATGAACGCACTGTTGCAGCACCGCGGCCACAACCTGATGGGCGCAGGCCGGTCCATTGCTGTTCAAAACTTCAATGAGCAAGCTTGCATTTTGGGGCTGGGCGCTTTCTACAGCCTGTCCACCGGCATGGGCCTCTCGGCGTTTGGCGCGATTACCGCCTTTGGCGTGGTGGTGGCTGGCTTCATGTGGGTCATTCAACGCTGGCACCGGCACAATTGCGTGCATCACCACACCGAAGTCGAGCGCTTGCTGGACATCGCCCGCCACGACAACGCATCCCATTGACGGGCACTAGGCCCTGACGGTGCTCAAGGCCTTTGCTCACGTGCTCGCCCGCCTATGAACCCGTTGTTGCCCGCCGTGGCTCTGCTTGTGAACGCACTGGTTTGGGGTCTGTCGTGGTGGCCGTTCCGGCAACTTCAGGCGCTTGGGCTGCACCCCCTGTGGTCCACCACTCTGGTGTATTTGTTCTCACTCGCCTGCTTGCTGCTGTTTCGGCCTGCCGCATGGCGTGGCCTTGGCGCGCACCCGAGATTGTGGTGGTTGCTGTTGGCCTCTGGCCTCACAAACTTGGGCTTCAACTGGGCCGTGACAGTGGGCGACGTGGTGCGCGTCGTTTTGCTGTTTTACCTGATGCCCGCATGGTCCGTGCTGCTGGCTTGGCCACTGTTGGGCTTGCGGCCCACTGCGGGGGCCCTGATGCGTCTGGCCCTGGCACTGGGCGGCGTTTTCGTGGTGTTGCAAACACCCGGCATGGGTTGGCCTGTGCCCGAGAGCCTGGCCGATTGGCTGGCGCTCATGGGAGGGTTTTGTTTTGCACTGACCAATTTGTTGTTACTCAAGTTGAATACGGTGCCTTCTGAATCACGGATATTTGCCATGTTCAGCGGGGGTACGCTGATGGCCGGGCTGGCCGCCATGACCGGCATGCATCAAGGCTTTGTGGGGCCCATGCCGTCACCAAGCACCGCGCTGCTGGTGTTGGGGCTGGGTTTGAGCCTGGCATTTTTGGTCGGCAACATGGCACTGCAGTACGGTGCTGCGCGACTGGCCGCCCACACCACCGCGCTGATCATGCTGTCTGAGGTGGTGTTCGCCAGCGCCTCATCGGTGGCCTTGGGGGCGGGCCAGTTGACCCAGCGTACCCTGGTGGGGGGGACACTGATCGTGCTGGCAGCCCTGTGGTCTGCCTGGCCACGTCGCGACAGCGCGTGAGCATCGTGCGACAGCACGTGATACGCTGGCCCATTCCTTATCTTCGGAGCCCCCATGACCACGGTGTACGATTTCGATGCCCTGCAGCCCAATGGCAAACGCGTCAAGCTCAGCAAATACAAGGGCAAGGTCATGCTGATCGTCAATACCGCAAGTGCCTGCGGCTTCACGCCACAGTTTGGCGGCCTTGAGGCGCTGCACCAGCGCTTTGGGCCAGAGGGCTTGGTGGTGTTGGGCTTCCCGTGCAACCAGTTTGGCGCGCAAGACCCCGGCAGCAATGAAGAGATCACCGGTTTTTGCCAGCTGAACTATGGCGTCAGCTTCCCCATGATGGCAAAGATCGACGTCAATGGGCCACAGGCCGAGCCGCTGTACGCATGGCTATCTAGCGAAGCCCCGGGGATGCTGGGCAGCACGTCCATCAAATGGAATTTCACCAAGTTTTTGGTGGGGCGCGACGGCCAGGTGGTGCGCCGCTATGCGCCTCAAGATGCGCCGGAATCGCTGGCCAAGGACGTCGCGGCCGCGTTGGGTGACTGACGCTTCAGGTGGCGCTGCGTTGGCGCGGCAGGTTGCCCGTGGTTTCAAGCGACTCAATAAGCACTTCAAGCTTGCTGAGGTCTATCGGCTTCACAATGCACGCACTGCAGCCCGCCAATTTGGCGCGCAAACGCTCGAAAGTACCGCCGACCCGGCCCAGTGCGATCAACACTGCCCCTGGCGCGCGAGTCCGCAAGCTTTGCCGGATGGCGCGGCAATGGCCGTAGCCTCCGCCGTCCAATGCCGTATCCACCAACGCAAAGGCAAAAACGTGCATGCTGGCGCGTTGTATGGCGTCTTTGGCATTGCGAACGCGCACCACGTTGTAGCCCATGTAAGTGAGCAAACGCTCGACTCGACGGGCGTCTACGTCGGAATCATCCACCAACAAAGCGTTGGGGCCTTTGCGTTCGGGCGCAGGCGCTGGCGGCGGGGCCTCAATGCCCATAAAACTCTGCGTGGCGTCGTAGGCCTTATTGCGCGTGGCCGGTGTCCGGATCGCGGTGGCAGTGTTGGGGTCCCTCAGCACGACACGCTCAGCGATGACGGGGGCGATTGCGCCAGCCTGTGCTGAGTTTCGCGCGGCCTTGAATGCCGCGATTTCGTCGGCCTGAATACCGCCATCCTCCTTCCAGGCCGGCTGAGCATCCAGAGCGGCTTGTTGAAAAAAGGTGTCGAAGCCCATAGGCTGCGTGGCTTCGAAGCTTGCGCTGGGCGTACTTTTGGGCAGCACCTTGAACGGCTGGGTGGCCGCGAAATCCACGCCGGCCCCGCTCTTGGACAGCACCTTGAAAGGTTGCGTGGCAGCGAAATCGACAACAGGCGCGCTTTGGGGTGCGACGGTGGATTTGACAGTTTGCAATGGCAACGGTTTGGTCACCGCTGCATCGGCTGCCGAATCAGCCGCAGGGCTGGCCCTCTGCCCTGCGCTGTCAAACACGCCCAAAACGTATTGCACGGCTTGAAGCACATCCTTCAAGTTGATGGGGCGGCGCTCAAACGGCAAGTCCGGAAATTCTGCGCTGGCGCCGATCAGCAAAACCTGTGCGCTCAACCGCATGGCTTTGAGCTGACGCAAATGGGCCGTGTTGGCACCATCAGCCACGACAACGTCAGCCTGTTGAGGCAGGGCAGCCATTTCGAACTTGCGCCCTGGACCCGAAAGAGTCAAGAAATAATCATGAAGTGCTCGGCGCTCTGCCTCAGAAAAGCCGGCAATGCTCAATCGAATGGGCCGATTCATCGCACCATTGTCCTTTATGAGAACGTAACCAAAGGCGACGATTCTCACATTGACAATGCCCTGGCAGTACGAGTCTGCACGTGTTCCGCAGCAAAACAACGCCTTGTCGAATTATTTATCGCAACAGCAGGTGCGCATTAAGGCTTTTTGTTACACGCCGCATGGCGTGCTTGATCTTGCCGCGCCAAATCGGCCAGTGTGCGGCCAGGTTCGTCCCGGAAACGAGCCTCAAGCTGGCGCACATAGGTCACTCTGTCCACGCGAAAACTGCGGAAATCCTCTCTCGTTTCGCACCACGCGGCCAGCGTCCAGACCCTGCCCCAGTAAAAGCACCCCAGGGGGCGGATGGTGCGCTCTGTGGCCTGTTCGCTCAAGTCGCGGTACTGGATGAACACTTTGTGGCGGGACTGCGCCGCTTCTCGCAAAGACTGCAATACCCGCTGGGCGACAGGCCCCAGCCCCACCGGCGGTGCAAATACCACCAGCGCTTCCGCCGCTGCCCGCGCCTCGGCAGGCAGCACCGAGAGGATCTTGCCCAAGGCGTCTTGCGTGGCGATGGAGAGTGCGGGGTCCAGCCACACCTGGGCCATGCGCACTGCAGCGACCAGGGCTTTGGCTTCGTCTTGGGTGAACATCATGGGCGGCAGGTCGAACCCCGCACCCAAACGATAGCCTACCCCCGCGGCACCATCGACAGGAACGCCCTGGTGCTGCAAGTCGGCAATATCGCGGTAGATGGTGCGCTCGGACACCTCCAGGCGATCCGCCAGAAACGCCGCCGTGGTGAGACGGCGACCCCGGATGAGTTGGATGATGTGAAAGAGGCGGTCAGCGCGGCGCATAGGCAGATTTTGCCCCCCGCTGATGCCCAAACCTGTCAGGAGTTGTCAGGAGCCATCAGGGCTTGCTGAGGGCAAGGGCGGCGTCCAGCACCTCGACCCAATGCTTGACCGGAACAGCCGTGCCACTTTGCAGGTGGGTAATGCAGCCGATATTGGCGCTGACAATAACTTGGGGCGCCAGTTCGCCCAGGTGCTCGAGCTTGCGGTCACGCAGTTGGTAAGACAAATCAGGGTTGAGCACGCTGTAAGTTCCCGCCGACCCGCAACACAGATGCGACTCGTTGGGGGTGACCTGCACCTTGAAGCCCAGTTCACCCAGATGCTTTTCGACTCCCCCTTTGAGTTTTTGACCATGTTGCAAGGTGCAGGGTGGGTGATAAGCCAAGGCTTGGGGACTGGCCGCCAAGGCCTCGCCCAATGCTGGATGATTGGCCTGAAGCGCCGCCACCATGTCCGGCAACAACTCACTCAAGTCGCGCGTGAGTTCGCTGATGCGGGCAGCTTTGGCGGCATAGACGGGGTCATCACGCAGGATGTGTCCATATTCCTTGACGGTGACACCACATCCCGACGCGTTCATGACGATAGCTTCGACGCGCGAAGTGCCGCTGGCGTCTTCGGCAAGATACGGCCACCACGCATCGATGTTGGCGCGCATTTGCTCCATGCCGCCGTCCTGGTCATTGAGGTGAAACTTCACGGCCCCGCAACAACCGGCTTGGGGTGCGATCACGGACTGGATGCCGCAGGCATCGAGCACACGGGCTGTGGCGTGATTGATGTTGGGCATCATGGCGGGCTGCACGCAACCCGCCAGCATGAGCACTTTTCGGTCATGCGCCCGCGCGGGCCAGGCGCCTGCGTTTTGGCGCGGCGGCACTTTGGCCTGAAGGCTGGCCGGCATGAGCCCCCTGAATGCCTGGCCCAGCTTCATGGCGGGCGCAAACAGTGGTGAAGGCAAGCCTTCCTTCAGGGCCCAGCGCACAATTTTCTCGGAAACCGGACGCGGGACTTTGGCGTCGACGATCTTTCGCCCAATATCCACCAGGTGCCCGTATTGCACGCCGCTGGGGCAGGTGCTTTCGCAGTTACGGCAAGTCAGGCAACGGTCGAGGTGCAGTTGGGTCTTGCGCGTGGGGGTTTCGCCTTCGAGCACCTGCTTCATCAGGTAGATTCGGCCGCGGGGCCCGTCCAGTTCGTCTCCCAACAACTGGTAGGTGGGGCAAGTGGCCGTGCAAAACCCGCAGTGCACGCACTTGCGCAGAATGGCTTCGGCCGCGATGCCGTCGGGCGTGTCACGAAACTCGGGGGCCAGATGGGTTTGCATTTAAAGGTCCTGTGCCAGGCGGCCACGATTGAAAATGCCTGCGGGGTCAAACTGCTGCTTGAGCGCGCGGTGAATGCCCACCAAGGGGCCCGCCATGCCCTGCAACAGCGAGCGGTCGGCTGTAGATTGGGCCGCACTGGCCACAAACAGACTGGCACTGCCACCACAAGCCAGAGCCACGGCGCGCACTTGTTCAGCCTGGTCCGCTTGCGCATGCACCCAACGCTGGCCACCGTGCCACTCCACCAGGGGCGCCTCTGGCAGATCCAGAACCGGTGCGGTTTGCGGGACTGACAAGCGCCACAAGTCCAGAGCTTGCCCGCCCTGGCGCCTCTCGGTAAACCAGGCCAACTGATGGTCACGCCGCAGGGTCCATTGCGTTGCGGCCTGTGCGGGGTCAAGCCGGTGGCCGCCCAGGGTTTGACATGCGTCCTCTACCGCCGCCTCCGCCCCCCTCAAGCGCAACAGCAGGACACCGGTGTCGCCTTGCTGGTGCCAACTGCTTGCATTCAATGGAAGGGGGCGACCACCCCAGCGATGGAGCACTTGCAAGGCGTGCGCCTGGTCCATGTCGAAAGCCAGCGTGGCTTCGGCCGCCGCGAAGGGCAGCACCTTGAGGCTGATTTCTGTGAGCAGGCCCAGCGTGCCATAGGCGCCCACCATCAGGCGGGACAGGTCGTAACCCGCCACGTTCTTCATGACCTGGCCGCCAAACGTCAAATACTCGGCACGGCCGTTGAGCATGGACAGTCCCAGCACGTGGTCGCGCACCGAGCCCACGTTGGCGCGCGACGGGCCAGACAGGCCTGCGGCGACCAGGCCGCCCACCGTGCCACCCGGAGCAAACCGGGGCGGCTCAAATGGCAGGCACTGGTTCTTTTCGGCAAGCGCGGCTTCCAGTTCGGCCAATGGGGTTCCTGCTCTCACGGTCACCACGAGTTCACTGGGTTCGTAGCTGGTGATGCCAGTAAATGAGCGTGTATCCAGCACCGCTCCCTGCGGCTGCGGCGCAAGAAAGGCCTTGGTGCCTCCACCAGCCATGCGCAAGGGTGCGGTCGCAGCAGCTGCCGCTTGAATTTGGTCTACGAAGGAGGTAAGCACAGCGTCCATGTCTGCATGTTAAAGCGAGACGGTGCCTGAGCACACCCGTGCGGGGTTGATCTTTTTGAGATCAGTCGATGAAAAAGTTGACGGGCAGACCCGGCACGTCCACCCGCATGGAGAACAGGCAGCCTGAATCGGGGAACTCCGCCAATTCCGGCAGACTGCGGCCATGGCTTGCGGTGGTGAGATAGAGCGTGCGTCCGTCATCGCCACCAAAACAAGGCATGGTGGGACAGCGTGCAGGCACTGGGTATTCGGCCAGCAATTCACCCGCGGGGGACAATTGGAGCACTCGCCCGCCTTCAAACATGGCCACCCAGTAGTTCCCGTCCGCATCAACTGCCGCACCATCGGGGCGCCCGCCATAACCGGGCTGCCCCGGCGCCCATCCCACTGGCTTGGCATCAAATTGCCGGAACACGCGGTGCTGGCTCATGGCATTGGTGTGCGCATCCCAGTCCCAGGACTGAATGACATGGTGGGTGGTGTCAGTCCAGTAGACCGTACGCTGATCTGGCGACCAGGCGAGGCCATTGGCGATGACACCGTTTTGAGCCTTCAACTGGATGGTGGGCTGCGTTTGCTCGCCCGTGCTGGTGCGAGAGTCCACCGAGAACAACTCGGCCTTGCGTGCATCGCGCGGCTCGTACATGGTGCCCGCCCAGAATCGGCCCAAAGGATCAGCCTTGCCGTCGTTGAAGCGCGTGTTGGCGGGGTCGTGGTTGAAGCGTGCCAGAAGGCTGAGATCACCCCCCCAATCCCGTGCACGGTAAATGCCATCGCGTAAAGCGATCACCAAGCCCCCACTGGCTGCAGGCGCCATGCAGCCGGGATCTTGCGGCATGGCCCAGCTCTCGAAGGTGCCCATGAACAGGTTGGCGCGGTGGATCTGGCGCGCGGGGATGTCCAGCCAATACAGCAATTGCTCGTGCGGATGCCAGAAAGGAGACTCCCCCAGCTCACACCGGTGGGGCAGTACACGTTGCCAAGTCGTCATGCGGTCACTCGTTTCATGTGAAGGGTCATTTGGGCCACCATGGATTCGCCTGGCTGGAGTACCCGCACACCCAGCGTTTGCGGTGCCACCCCTGTTTGCGCCATGAGGTTGAGCGCGTTGTTGACGTGGCTTACGGGTTCGATGGCTACAAATTCGCGCGAGGGCTGGGTGTAGATCACCAGCCGCCCAAGGTTCGATTGCACGCGTGTGACCATCAAGGCGTCCGCCAGTTCGACGCTGCCCAGCCAGCCGTCAAAACAGTGGTCCAGATCTAAATCGGCACAGGATGCATCGAGCCCTGCAGAGGGTTGGCACTGCGTGGGCAATTTGTCATGCCCCATGTCCCAGCGCCCGTCCGCCGCAAAACGCAGGCAAGCGCCAGGGCGCTTTGTGAAATAGGGGTGCCAGCCCAGGCCCGCCGGTGCCGCATGTGCCGATTGATTGGTCATGCCCAGGGTGAAGGACACACTGTCCGGCCCTACCTGAAAAGTCTGGGACGCATCAAAAGCAAACGGCCAAGCGGCGTCAGGCCGGTGTTCGTAGGACAGCAAAGCAAAGTCGTGCGTTTGCTCTAGAACTTGCCAAGGTCGCTCCCACCCGACGCCATGGATGGCATGCGGCTCTTCGCCATTGTTTTTGACTAAAGGGTGGCTGGTGCCTTGCCATTGCAAACTGGCATGCGCCACGCGGTTGGAAAAGGGCACCAAAGGGTAGCTGGCTGCCAACCTTGCACGGCTCAGTTGGGCAGGTGGCGTTGAGCGCAGCACCGGCAGGTCGTGGAACCACAAACCCGCGACACACCCACCCAGCGTCGGCACGATGTCGCAGCGCACATGCGCACTGCCCAAAGTCAATGAAGAGGCCATGGCGCAATTGTGCACGCAGCAGCCTCAGGCAAAAAAGGGCCCGCACAAGGCGGGCCCAATGGAGAACTTGCTTTGGAGTTGTGGAGATTTAGCGGTGGTAGGCCGTTTCGCCGTGGCTGCTGATATCGAGGCCTTCGCGCTCTTCTTCTTCTGTCACACGCAGACCCACCAGCATGTCAACGATCTTGTAGGCAATCACTGCCACCACGGCGGACCACACGATCGTGATGACCACGCCTTCGGCTTGAATAAATACCTGGCTGGCAATCGAGAAGTCTGCCTTGCCCGTGCCACCCAAGCTGGGGGCAGTGAACACGCCCGTCAACAAAGCACCCACAATACCGCCCACACCGTGGACGCCAAAGACGTCCAGCGAATCGTCCGCCTTGAGCATGCGCTTGAGCCCGTTCACACCCCACAGGCAGACAAAGCCGCCGACCAAGCCGATGATGATGGAGCCCATGGGGCCCACCGAACCGCAAGCTGGGGTGATGGCCACAAGACCTGCAATGGCACCCGAAGCGGCACCCAACATGGAGGCCTTGCCCTTGGCCAGTGCCTCACCCACACACCAGGCCAGCACGGCAGCGCCGGTCGCCAGGAGCGTGTTGACGAAGGCCAGGGTTGCGCCACTGGTGGCTTCGAGGTTGGAGCCGGCGTTGAAACCAAACCAGCCCACCCACAGCATGGATGCACCCACCATGGTCAGCGTCAGACTGTGAGGAGCCATGGACTCTTTGCCGTAGCCAATCCGCTTGCCCACCATGTAGGCACCCACCAGACCGGCGACACCAGCGTTGATGTGAACCACCGTACCGCCTGCAAAGTCGAGCGCGCCCTTGCTCAACAGGTAACCACCGGAACCCCACACCATGTGGGCGATAGGCAGGTAGCAGAAAGTGAACCAGATCACGGAGAACAGCAACACGGCAGAGAACTTGATGCGCTCGGCAAAGGAGCCCACGATCAGTGCACAGGTGATGCCAGCAAACGTGGCCTGGAAGGCAATGAAGATGTACTCGGGCAGCTTGGCCGATGCCGTGAAGGTGTCAGCCAGCGAGTCGCCGTTGACGCCAGCCAGGAACAGCTTGCTCAGATTACCCACAATCAGGCCTTCACCGCCAAAGGCCAGGCTGTAGCCATACACGGCCCACAGCACCGTGATCAGCGAGAAGACCACCAGGACTTGCATGAGCACGGACAGCATGTTCTTGCTGCGCACCAGGCCGCCATAGAACAGGGCGAGGCCAGGCACCGCCATAAAGATCACGAGCAAAGTGGCGACCATCATCCAGGCGACATCGCCCTTGTCTACCGTGGGTTTGACTTCTGGTGCAGCTGCGGCAGCAGCGTCCGCTGGGGCGGCAGCTGCTGGCATTGCCGCATCAGCGGGCTTGGCATCTGCAGCAGGCGCTTCAGTTGCGGCAGGTGCGGCGGGGGCCTGCGCCATGACGGCGGTACCGCCCATCAGGAGCCCGAGGCCCAAGGCCAGGGAAGCAATTAGTTTTTTCATGTTGAATCTTTCTTGGAGGTGTCAGGTTGCGCGCTCAAAGCGCTTCCTTGCCGGTTTCACCCGTACGAATGCGCACGACTTGCTCGAGGTCATAGACAAAAATCTTGCCGTCGCCAATCTTGCCGGTACGGGCTGCACCCTCGATGGCTTCGATGACCTGTTCCGCGATTTCTTCTGACACCGCTGCTTCGATCTTCACTTTGGGCAAGAAGTCCACCACGTATTCCGCGCCGCGGTACAACTCGGTATGGCCCTTCTGGCGACCAAAGCCCTTGACTTCAGTCACGGTAATGCCTTGCACGCCGATGGTGGACAGTGCCTCACGCACCTCGTCCAGCTTGAAGGGTTTGATGACGGCTGTAATAAGTTTCATGGTGCTTCCTTTTTGTCCTTGCTTTAGAAGTTCTTCTTGAGGCCGAGAACCAGGCCGGTATTGGCGAGATCCTTCGTGCCGCTACCGGGCAAGGTAAAGGCTGCACCTTGCTTGCTCTTCCAGTTGGTGCCCACAACCGCAGCGGTAAACACCAGACCGTCCATGTCCTTGGCGAAGGTCACAGAATAATCGGTGTATGACGTGAAATTCTTGATCGTCTGGCTGCCGATGTGCGGTGCCACAGACCATCCGCCGCCCAGATCGAAGGAGGCGCTGAGGTCGAAGTAGCCACTGTTCTTGCTGTTGGCCGTGCCAAACAAGTTGGTCGTGCTGCGTGAGTACTTAGCGGTAAATGGGCCAAAACTCAATGCGCCATACAATTCAAAAGTATTAGGATTGACCAGGCCGGCCGTATCTTTCAGGTTGTTGCCGACATACCAGTACTGCAGGCCGCCGACGTCAAACGACACGCTGTCGTTGATCGCGCCCTTGTAGCCACCATAGATGTCCACTTCCAGTGGGCCCTTGGTGGTGTTGGGCGCGGCGGTGGTGTCTTTCAGCCAAGTAATCGAGGAGCCCCAGACACCCAAGTAGAGACCGCTGTTGTGCGAGAAGTCAACACCACCCTGAACGGCGGGCTTCTTGGCGCTTTGCGCAATGCCGCGATAGCGGTAGTCGGTGACGGCGCCGATGTTGTACGAGAGGGAGTAATCAGGCTCTGCTGCCTTGGTTTGAGCAAAGGCGGCACCCGACACGGCGAGGGCACAAACGAGCAGAGTGGTTTTGAATGTCATGAAAGCTCCATTAAAGAACGTGAGGGAATGCACGAGTTAAGCAGGGAACGTGCCAACTTGAATTTGGGCGTGAGCGCGTATCCCAAGCAATGTTCAGCAAGTTACATTGCGTGACATTGCATATACGGCTCAAGAATCGCACCACAAAGGTGCATTTATGGGTGCATGAGCGCACCTGCGGTGTGAATGCACCGCATTAGGGAGGAAATGTATGAGTCTGTCTTTGGTGCAAAGCCGTGCCTTGCTCGGTTTGGAGGCTGCTGCGGTGACCGTTGAGGTTCATCTGGCCAACGGCCTTCCCAGCTTCACCCTGGTGGGCTTGGCCGATGTGGAGGTCAAGGAAGCACGCGAGCGCGTGCGCTCGGCCTTGCAAAATGCGGGGCTTGAATTTCCAACTAACAAGCGCATTACGGTGAACCTGGCCCCGGCCGACTTGCCCAAGGACTCCGGGCGGTTTGACCTGCCCATTGCCTTGGGCATTCTGGCGGCCAGCGGCCAGATTGATCCCGCCCAGCTGGTGGGCCATGAATTTGCGGGCGAGCTGTCCTTGTCGGGCGAGCTCCGGCCCGTGCGGGGGGCGCTGGCCATGAGCCTGGCGCTGCACAGTCAGGGCCTGAATACCCGATTGGTGCTGCCCACGGCCAGTGCCCAAGAGGCAGCCTTAGTGCCCGGAACAACGGTCTACGGGGCGCGGCACCTGATGGATGTGGTGCAGCAGTTTGGCGGTACCCTGCCCGAGGCCAGCGCGTCCGCAACCGAGGTGCCCGCCTCATATTGGGCCAGGATAGAGGCGCCCGCAGCCGCCACTTCGGCGGCCACTTACCCCGACCTGTCGGATGTCAAAGGCCAGGCGGTCGCCAAAAGGGCCCTGGAGATCGCCGCCGCCGGAGGACACAGCTTGCTGCTGGTCGGCCCGCCCGGATCCGGCAAATCCATGCTGGCACAGCGCTTTGCAGGCCTGTTGCCGGAGATGACGGTGGACGAAGCCCTTCAGGCGGCTGCCGTGGCCAGCCTGGGGGGGCAGTTTTCGGTGGCGCGCTGGCGCCAGCGACAAACACGCAGCCCACACCACTCTGCCAGTGCGGTGGCCCTGGTGGGGGGCGGCTCACCACCACGCCCAGGCGAAATTTCGCTGGCGCATCACGGCGTGCTCTACCTCGATGAAATGCCCGAATTCCCCCGCAGTGCCCTTGAAGCACTGCGCGAACCGCTAGAAAGTGGTCACATCACCATCGCCCGCGCTGCGCGCCGCTCGGAGTTCCCAGCCAACTTCCAGCTGATCGGCGCCATGAACCCCTGCCCCTGTGGCTTTTTAGGGTCCACATTGCGCCCTTGCCGCTGCACCCCCGACCAGGTGCAGCGCTACCAAGGACGCCTGAGTGGCCCCCTGCTGGACCGCATCGACCTCCATGTGGAAGTGTCAGCCTTGGCCCCTGAAGAACTGGTGCAAGCCCCGCCAGGCGAGGCGACCCTAGACATCCGTGCGCGCTGTGGCGTGGCGCGCGAGAAGGCTCTTGCCCGCCAAGGGGTGCCCAACCAAGCCCTGCAAGGCAAGGCCATCGACCTGCACGCCGTGCTCGCCCCTGACGCCCTCAAGTTCTTGACCACGGCCGCCACCAAGCTCGGTTGGAGCGCCCGTGCAACGCACCGCGTGCTCAAGTTGGCGCGCACCATTGCGGACTTGGCCGACACCCCGCAAATTCATATCGCCCACGTGGCCGAGGCGGTGCAGTACCGGCGTGCGCTGCGGGCCACGCCCTGATAAGGTACGCCCACCTTTATTCCATCGCCCACCGTGACAAGCCTTCATCAGCACGCAACGCCAGCGCACGACCGCAAGTTGGTGGGCTGGCTGTCGCTGGCGCAACTGATCACCTGGGGCAGCGTGTTCTACACGTTCGCGCTGTTGATGGAGCCCGTGGAGGCCGAACTGGGTTTCAGCCGCGCGCAGTCGTCTGTTGCCTTTAGCCTGGCCTTGCTGGCCGAAGGCCTGCTGGCCTACCCGGTGGGTCGCTGGATAGACCGTGGCCACGAACGCGCGGTGATGACGGGCGGCTCGCTGCTGGTCGCATTGTGTCTGGCACTGCACAGCATGGTCAGCAGCCTGGCCGGGTTCTATGCGGTGTGGACGCTGCTGGGGGTGGCCCTGGCGGGCACGCTGTACACGCCCGTGTTTGCGGTGGTGACGCGCCGCTTCCCCAATGACTTTCGACGCGCCATCATCACCATGACCTTTCTAGGCGGTTTGGCCAGCACGGTGTTCATCCCGCTGTCAGCCGCGCTGATTCACGGCATGGGTTGGCGCCACGCACTGTGGGTGCTGGCCGCCATTCACCTGTTGGTGTGCGCGCCCCTGCATTGGCGGGTGTTATGCGGTGCGCCGCGCCACACGCTCAGCGCTGTGGTCGCAGCCCCGACGGCCACGGCGGCACCGTCGCGCAGCCTCACCCAGTATTTGCGCAGCACGCCGTTTTTACTGATCGGCGTGTTTGTGGTGGTGATGATGGCCATCACCGGCGCGCTGCCCGCCCATTTGATCAGCCTGCTGCGCGAGAACGGCCTGAGCGAGGCCTGGGTGCTGGCCATCCCCGCCAGCATCGGCGTGATTCAAGTGTTGGGGCGCTTGTTGTTGTACTTCTTTGAACATCGCTTTGACGTGCACACGGCCAACCGCCTCATTCCCTGCTTAGTGCCGATGGGGCTGGCCGCCTTGTTGGCAGGCGGTGGCCATCCCCTGGGCGCTCTGCTGTTTGTGCTGCTCTATGGCCTGGGCAACGGCATGCTGACCATCGTGAAAGGCACGGCCATTGCGCAGTACGTGAGCCGCGAGCATGTGGCCTCGCTCAATGGCGCTTTGGGCCTGCCCAGCGCATTGGCGCGTGCGGCAGCACCGTTGGCGCTGGGCCTGATGTGGACTCCCAACGCAGGCTATGCCCACGGCCTGTGGCTGATGCTGGTCTTGAGTGTGGCGGCAGTAGCGGCTTTGCTGTTGGCACAGCGCTCTTCATCGAGGGCCCGAGCGCAACCCGCCGAGAGCAACAGAACGGCCGAAGAAAAGTAGATCCACATCAGCAACACCACCAGCGAGCCCGCCGCGCCATAGGCCGACACCACGGCCGCAGTAGACAGGTAGGCCGCCAGGACGTGCC
>ERZ795056.3378-NODE-3378-length-17197-cov-10.667075_pt1 | contig 17197 bp, 11 predicted proteins | sample MGYA00375140_ERZ795056 | MGnify/ENA primary metagenome ERZ795056 (study PRJEB30185, sample SAMN05720227) | activated sludge metagenome | isolation source: Anaerobic digester | place: USA | collected 2015-03-09 ... | reverse complement strand
CCGCCGCGCTGCGCGAGCATCCGCGCCAGCTTGGGCCAGCCTTCGTGGTTGACCTCAGCTGGGTATTTGTCCACAAGGCGGACCTTAGTCCGCCCTGCCTCGACGGACTCGCACGTGGCCGGCTCAGCTGTGCCGCCCGAGTAAACGCCCCACGCCTTGTAGTACAGGCCATCCGCAAGGAATGACGATGTTATGAATCCGGGCTTGTCGCCCACAGTCAGCACAGCAGCCCCTGCCCCATCTCCGTAAAAGAACGACATCAGGTCGGCAGGATCGGCAAGTTTGCTCATCATGTAGGCCCCGATGACCAGTACATTCTTCATCCACTTGTTAGTGGCCAGATGGCCTGCGCCCGCCGACATTGCAGTCGGAAACGATGCGCACGCGCAGCCCACATCGTAAGTGCCTGCATTTGCCGCGCCCAGCTTGTGCTGGACCACAACGGACGTGGCAGGAGTGATGTAGTCGGGGCTGTCGGTGCCCAGGATGATCAGGTCGATATCTTCGGGCTTCAGCCCGGCATCATCCAGCGCAGCCTGTGCTGCCCGAACTGCCAGATCAGAAGTGGCCCACTCCCTAGGGGCGTAGAAACGCCGCCGGATGCCGGAGTTCTGCTCGAACTTGTATACCACAGCGCCAAGCCCCGGCTTTTCCTTGTCTACCCTGGCAGCGATCTCGTCGTTAGTTACCTCTATTTCGGGTATATACTGGCCTGTTCCAATGACTCGTGCGAAACGTTCCATCAGGACTGCCTCCATCCTAGTGAATGTCTAGAAGATGTATTGAAGCGCCTTGGCCTCCGATCTAAGCCATTCGCGGAAGTCGGGATGCGCGATCGCGATCAGAGACTCCACCCGTCTGCGCACATTCATCGACTTGAGGTGAGCTATGCCGTATTCAGTCACCACATAGTCGATATCGGCTCTGGGGATCGTAACCGACTGCCCGTCTTTGAAGCACGGCACTATCGTGGATATCGCGCCGCCCTTGGCCGTCGACCTAAGTGCCAGTATTGACTTGCCCCCCGGCGACATCTGCGCGCCCATGCATGTGTTCAGGGCGCCGCCTCCGCCGCTGTACTGCCTGGTCCCGAGGGTTTCGGAGTTCGCCTGGCCAGTCAGATCCACCTGCAGAGTGGTATTGAGGCTCACCATCTTGTGGTTGCGACCGATCGTCCACGGGTCATTGGTCACATGCCCGCCGTGCAACTCTACTCCGAGGTTATCGTCGATGAAGTCATACAGCTTCCGGGTGCCCAGCGCGAAACAGCCGACCATCTTCTCCGGCCAGAGCGTCTTCCGCCTGCCCGTCACCGCTCCCGCGTTGAACAGGTCCACCATACCGTCGGTGATCATCTCCGTGTGAATGCCCAGGTCATGTTTGTCCATGAGGCACGCGGTCACGGCATTGGGGATGCCCCCGATTCCAAGCTGCAGTGTGCTCCCGTCCTCGATCAGCGAAGCCACATTCCTGCCGATCTCCATCTCCACGTCCGAAGGCTCGATGGGCTGCGTCTCCACAAGCGGCACGGTGTTTTCCACCACATAGTCCACTTGCGAGATGTGGATATGGGTGTCGCCCAGCGTGCGCGGGAGGTTCTCATTGATCTCCAGCACGACCATCTTGGCCGCCTGGATCATCGGCTTTTCGTAGGTGAGGCTGAGTGAGAGGGACATGTAGCCATTCTTGTCGGGCGGTGTCGCAGTGCCCCAGAACACGTCAGGTGGGTCGAGTTCCTTCTTCTTGAGGCCACATTCATGCAGGTGGTTAGGTAAGAACGTGACAGTGCCGCCTGAGTGGGCCCTATACGAATGCGGGCCATAGTACCATGCCTCGTTGAGGAAATGCCCCTTCATCTCGGGTTTCAGGAAATCGTAGTCCCTCATGAGCAGGCAAGACATGATAGTCACGTCGCTCAATTCGTCTTTCCGAGACGAAATTGCCCCGAGGAGCCCCGGGGGTTCGGCCGCGCACATCGCGACCACGATGGACTGGCCGGATTCGATCTTCCCGACGGCTTCCTCGATCGATATCAGCTTGCGGCGATACATTTCCTTCAGGTCCAATGCTATCCCTCCTATGCCCTATAGGACCAGCCCTCCATCGACCTGCAGCACCGCGCCGTTCACGAAGTTGGACTCCTCTGACGCCAGATACAGATAGGCGTAAGCTATGTCTCTGGGTTCGCCCAGCCTGCCCAGTGGCGTCTTCTCCCTTATCGTGGTCAGTACCTTTTCGGGCACAGTCGACATCATCTCAGTCATGGTGAATCCCGGAGCGACCGCATTCACGTTGATGCCTTTGCGCCCGAGTTCCTTGGCCCAGCCTTTTGTCATCCCGATAATGCCTGCCTTGGTAGCTATGTAGTTCGATTGTCCGAAGTTTCCGTGTATTCCGACGACTGAAGCAGTGCTGATGATCTTGCCCGATCCCTGCTGAACCATGGCTGGCGCCACCGCGCGCGTGCAGTTGAACACGCCCTTGAGGTTGACGTTGATGACACGGTCCCACTGATCGTCAGTCATCTTCACAAGCATAGCGTCTGCCGTAATCCCTGCGTTATTGACCAGTATGTCTATCCGACCGAACTTCTCCAAGGCGCGGTCCACCATTGCCTGAATACTACTGGGGTCAGTGACATCCACCCTTACCCATGTGACTGCTCCACCAGCATCCGAAATGGCCTTCGCGGTATCGGTCGCAGCCTGCTCGTTGATGTCGCACACAACTACCCTGGCGCCTTCCTGCGCAAACAGCATTGCCGCTTCTCTGCCCAACCCGCGACCAGAACCGGTTATGATAGCCACCTTGTCTTTTAGTCGCATCAGAATTGGTACCTCCTTAGTGTCGGTTGTTGTCTGTGGCGGTCAACAATACTATCAACCGTCGTCAGATTCGGGTATCCTGACGAAGTATCCGGAAGCCACAGGCCGTGTTGTTCCGAGACGCGCTGACCCAAGACGCGCGCGCTCGCCACATCGGCTTATGGCTCATGATGCTATCGGGGACTATGCGGGCTACTCTGATAGTAATGTGAGGACGTTACACGTAGGTAACTAGCGGGTTACAGATGAGTTACAGATCGCGGTCAGTTAGTTGACAATCTCACTCGCTCAAGTACCGCCGCAGTATCGCGACTGGGGTTCACTCCCATTTCCGACCCAAGCGCGGCCTCGCACCGTTCGTAGGCGCGCAGCGCCATGGACCTATTGCCGCGCTCAAGGTAGCACAGCATTAGGAGACGGTATGCCTCTTCCCAGCACAGGTCGCGTGTGAGAATGAACTCGCACACTTCAATACAATCCTCGATTTCGTGCCCGCCGTAGAGCAATTCGGCGAAGCTCTGCGCTGCGCGCAGATACACGGCGAGCAGGCGCTCACGCTCTGCTATGGCCCAGTCTTCATAGAGGCACTCCTGCAAGAAGTCGCCGCGGTAGAGGCTGATCGCGCTTCTGTACAGATCGCACGCGCCCTGCGGATCGAATGGGGCCAGCCGACCGGCTTTGGCCACGAGGCTCTCGAATTCGTCCGCATCCACCCACGCGCCCGACAGGGGGTTCAGCCCGTACAGAGGCCCCTCGCGGTTGATCAAGAAGGAGTTGAGTCGCGGCGGCCTGCCCGGCTCAATCACGTTGAGCATGGCGTTGAAGACCACCTTGAAATGACTGGATGCTGCATCCGAATCCAGCCCAGGCCAGAGCGCATCGAGGATCTGATCTCTGTGCAGATATCGCTTGCGGTTCACGATGAGCAGCTGAAACAGGCTGCGCGCTTTTTCCCGCTGCCATTCGCGACTCGACACCTCCTCAGTCCCCCGAAAGAGCACGAAACGCCCCAAAGTGCGCACGTGCAGAGTGTAGCCTGGGTGATATTCAACAGACGGAAGCCCGGTGGCCGAGTGAAGCCAGGCCACATGCTCGCGGTCGATCCCAAGGCGAACGGCCTCCACGAGCAGTGGGGCCAAAATTCCGAGGTCGGCGGGGCCGAAAAGCGTGCGCTTGGTGAACAGAAACTCATAACTATGCGTCCGAATCGACTTGAACAGCCCATCGAGAATACCTCGGAGCATCTTCGCATCGCGGCTACGCAGGGCAAGCACGGCCAACCACAGGTCGCACACCACGGCGCAGTACTCGTCGCCCACCCGCGCGAACGTCTCCTTGGCTTCAGCCAGCCATGAAGCTGCTCCCGCGTCATGAGCGGTGACTGCCATGCCGGCGCCCATGGCGATCTGGACAAACCCGGCGAGCCACTCATCGCCGGCCGATCGGCATATCTCCAAGGCCTCTGCCGCTTCCTTCTCAGCGTGAGCAAGATCGTCGGACATTGCGTGCACGAGCGCAAGACCCATGAGGGGTTCAGCCCGCCCGCGGGTCACCTTGATCTCATCGCACATCTCGAGCGCCCGTCTATAGCAAGCCTCAGCGCTTGGGCCCTTTGCGGACGGAGTGATGTGGCACGCATGCCCAAGACGCATGTAGCCTACAGCCTCCACAAATGGGGACTTCAGATCGCGACCGAGTTGTATCGCCGTCTCGGCACACGTGCGGGCTTGCTCACCCTCGCCGATCAGCGAGTACACCAGCGACAGAAGAAGCTGAGTCTCGCGGTGCGAACGGGCCGGTCGCCCCCGTTCCTCCGCGCGCAGCCGCCCATCTACATTCCCCTGCTCTTCACCCGCCCGGCGCTGCAGCGATGCAAGGGCAGTGCCCAGCCTTCCGGTGCGCAAGTGCACCCGGATATCCAGCTCGTCCTCCATAGCCGCGCTGATCAGTTGCTCTGCCTGACGAACCAGCTTCAGCGCCTCCTGCATCTGCCCCTGGTTGGTCTTGCTCTCAGCCATCATCCTCAGCAAAGTGGCCCGCTCCAGGCGCTCCTCCTCCGGAAGCAGCAGCAGCGCCTGGGAAAGCAGTGAATCGCTCAGGGCGGGCTCCACAGTATCCAGATAGACCATAGCCTTGCCTTTCAGCGCCCGGCTCCGTCCAGCAGCATCTGAACGGCCGGCGAAGATGTCCTCGGCCATACTGTACCACGCCAGAGCGTCACGATAATTGCTCGACAGCCTGTACACATCGGCCCTGCGCAGCAACAAGTCAGGGTAAGCCTCCAACACCTCGCCCGGCATTTCGCCCACCCAGTAAGCCAGCGCATCGAATCTGCCGCTCTGCACCAGCTCAGGAGCGCGCTTGATGAGCTCACGGGCGGCTCCATCGTACTCGCCCGCAGCAAGTAGATGATCAACCACCCGCGTGTCCTGGCCTCGATCGCCATAGTAAGCCGCAGCCTTACGGTTGCACTCCGCCCAGCGCATTCGGTCGCGCCTAGCCTGCCGCCTCAGGAACGTGCGCAGGAGATTGTGGAATCTGAAAGTCCCTTGCCCAGCATCGGTAGCGTACACGAACAGGCCTGCTGTCGAAAGCCGCGATAGAATCGATTCACTATCATCCCTGCCCGACACATAACCGCACACGTCTGGGTCAAGTTCGGAGAGGGCCGACACATCCAGCAGAAAGTCAGTCACGTACTGCTCCTGCTTGCCCAGCACCTCATGAGCCAGGTAGTCGAAAACACTCTCAAGCGAAGACGGAGTGCGGGTGAACAGCTCCGGGAGCGACAATCCTTCACGCAATGCGTGCCATATCATCTCGAGTGCGATAATCCAGCCTTCAGTTCGCTCCAGAACCGCCTTCACCTGCGCCGCGGTGAGCTCGTGCTGGTAGGGCCCGGAAAACAGGCCGGATATCTCGGAGGCAGTGAAGGCCAGATCCTTCTCGGTTATCTCGAGCGCCTCCCCCTTCACCCTCCACCTGGCCAGTGACCCAAAAGACGGCCGTTCCCGGGTGGACAGGACTATATGCACCTGCGGAGGCATGGTGTTTATCAGGCTCTCCACTATCTCGTTGACTTCAGGGCTCTTGATCACCGCATGGTAGTCGTCGATCACGATAGCGATGTCGCCCACAACTTGGTCGAGCAAATCGTTGCTCAGAAGATCAACTGCCTGCCGGCGCGCGTACGGGCTGTAGTTCTCCTCGAGCAGCGCCAGCGAGCTCGATCCCATGGTCGGGTACGCTGAGCGCAAGCACCATATCAGGTGCGTAACAAACACCCGCGGATCGGTGTCGGCACTGTTGACACAGTACCAAAAGGAAGGAACGTTGGCGCGAGACAGGTGGACAGCCAACACCGTGCTCTTGCCATAGCCCGGGCCTGCCTGGAGGATCGTAACCTTGTGCGACACCACGCCCTCAAGCAGTTCGGCCAGACGAGTGCGGATCAGCAGCCGTTTCCGGGGCAGAGGCGGTATGAACTTAGTGCGGATTATCTGAGGATCGTATGCCATTTATGAAGCGCTCCTTGATACGGCTGATGTAGCATGGCTGCAGCCTCGTTACGGTCGCGCGTTGACGCTATTGCCTATCTACGACATGGGCAGCAGAATACCTCCGAGTGCGCACAGCCGCATGACCGCCAATCGGGAGAGCGGGAGGGGGCGGCGTTGAGCCAATGAGGCTCTGCCTGACGCAGGGCGAGTCTGCCGAGCCTAGGCGCGGGCAAAAATGACCATTGACAACCGGCCCGGTTCGTGTTATTCATTTAGCAAGGTATCGCGACCATCTTACAGCTGAATCGCGTGCAAACACAAAGACGTTGAAGGGGAAGATCGCCGCAGTTAGAGCTTCCCATAGCGAGTGGGGGAGAGTGCAAGCCCCACGGGAAGAGTGCGTCGAGTGGGCCCCAGAGTCGCAGGCCAAACGGCCGGCGGGTGCAGGATTGGTGTCGTGCACTGCTGCCCAGTAGGTCGAGCCGGAAGCCTCCGTTATCGGGCAGGGGCATCGCCTCCGCGTCGAGCCGCGATCGCGCAGATGCGCTGCGCAGTCTCATGCGCTTCGCAGAATCGCCTCGTGTGCAGCCGGTGGATAGCAGGCCGTGCTCTCAAATGAGAGGGGCAGTATATCTGCCCTACTAGGGTGGCACCACGAGTGTAAAGCTCGTCCCTTGCGGGCGAGCTTTTTTGTGTTCTGCCACCACAGAGCAGTGCAGCTTGAGCATCCCCGGCAGCTGGCCATCGACTATGGACGACGCCTGTCATATGCCCGCCCTTTGGCGTGTGTGCGAGGTAGCGAAATCGCGAGCGGTTCCCAATGACTTCGAACATGAGGAGGCAAACACAATGAAGGCGCGTCCATTTGTCTGTTTCAGCAAGGGCAATCTGAGTCGTCTACCCATCGTGTCTGTTGCACTCGCCGCCTGCGCGTTGCTCACGCTGCTCCCCGGCACAGGCCCGGTGCACAGTGCAGCCGCCCTTCCCCCGGTCAAGATCGGCGCGGCAGGGCCCTATTCGGGCGACCTGTCGAAGATCGGTCTTGACGGACTGAATGCCATCAAGATGGCTGTCGAGGAGGCCAATGCCGCAGGCGGAGTGCGCGGCAGGAAGATCGAGATCGTCGAGGCGGACGATGCCGGCGACTCATCCAAGGCCATACTAGTCGCCGAGAAACTCGCCATGGACCGGGCCGTGCTGGGAGTCGTCGGCCCCATGAACAGCTCTACGGTGGAGGCGGCGCTCCCCACCTACCAGCGCGCCGGCCTGCCCATCATCAGCCAGTCGGCCACCAAGCCGTCATTGACTGAGATGGGATACAAGGTCATGCACCGGATCTGCCCGCGCGATGATGCACAGGGCCCCGCGTCGGCCAAGTTCGTAGTGGACGTCTTGAAAGCAAAGAACGTATACATCATCGATGACAAGACCGCTTACGGGCAGGGGCTTTCAGACGAGGTGGAGGCGGCGCTCAAGGCCTCCGGAATCAAGACCGTCCGCAGCCAGATCACCCTGGAAGACAGGGACTTCTCGCCTATCCTCACTCGTGTGAAGGCCGCAAGGCCAGACCTGCTCTATCTGGGGCTGGCCAACCCGGCTCAGGCTGCGTCCATTATCAAGCAGGCCGCCGGGCTCGGAATCTCGGTAAGGTTCATGGGCGGCGATGGGCTAAAGGAAAAGGACCAGCTGATAGCGGGTTCTGCGGGGCTTGCCGAAGGAATGTACGTGACGACGATAGGCCGTGACATCACCGAAGTGCCCGAGGCGGCAGAGTTCATCCGCAAGTTTGAGGGCAAGTTCGGCGCGATGAGCATATTCTCCGGGCAGACCTACGAAGCCACCAACATACTGATAGACGCCATGCGCCGCGCCTCGACCGATCCGACCAAGCTGACAAGGGCCCTTGTCATGGAGGCGCTGGGCAAAACCGCAGGCTACAAAGGCATTCTGGGCTTCCCGATAAGCTTCGACTCCAAAGGCGATGTGATCGGGGCCGGTATATACGTGTATCAGGTGAAGGGCGACGATTTCGTGCTGGTTCGCTAGCATCGACCGATGCCCGCCAGACAGCTTCGTCTGGCCGGTGCAAGCTAACCGGCTTGTGTCGGCCAAGGGCTAACCCAAATGTCTTCGGGGCAACGAGGTGTAGAAGATGGATCTGTTCCTCATGCAGATACCCCAGCAGATCGTGAACGGGGTTACGCTGGGCAGTGTGTACGCCCTGCTGGCGCTGGGCTACTCCATGGTGTATGGAGTGCTCAAGATGCTCAACTTCGCCCACGGCAGTGTGTTCATGGTCGGCGCCTTCGCGGGCTGGGGCGTGCTATCGCTGCTTGCGCGCGGCAATGTGCTGGCCACGAGCCCTGCTATGGCGCTTTTCGCCATGGTCGCAGCGGGGACTGCCACCACTGCCCTGCTGGGCGCCACGATCGAGCGCCTGGCGTACCGCCCCCTGCGCGGGGGATCTCGCATGGCTCCGCTTATCTCGGCCCTGGGAGTATCGATCATACTGGAAAACGCAGCTATGCTCCTCACGTCTGGACGCGCCAAGACATATCAGACAGAGCTGATCTTTCCGCAGAACTGGGCGGTGCACGTGGCGGGGGCGACTATCTCCGCCACGCGCATCGCCATGCTGGCCTCCTCAGTGGCGATAATGATCATATTGGACATGGTTGTATCGCGCACCCGATTCGGACGGGCTATGCGCGCGACGAGCCAGGACGCAGAGGCGGCTGAGTACATCGGCATCCGCACCGCCGCGGTGATCGCAGCGACTTTCATGGTCGGATCGGCACTCGCGGGGGTGGCCGGCGTGATGGTCGGCCTTTACTACACGCAGATCGACTTCATGATCGGGTTTTCAGCGGGGCTCAAAGCGTTCACTGCTGCCGTGCTCGGCGGAATCGGCAACTTCCGAGGCGCCGCTGCAGGCGGATTGCTCCTGGGGCTCGCCGAAAGCATCGGCGTACTGATCGCGCCGCCTGTGTACAAAGACGCTATTGTGTTCGCGGTCCTCATCATCACTCTGATTCTGCGCCCATCAGGGCTACTCGGCAGGCAAGTACGGGTGCGGGCGTAAAGCTTAGGGCGTGAAGCGCAAAGCGTGATGCGTGAGCGTGCAGCGTGAGTGTACAGCCACGCGGCAGATGGAGGCTGGAGATCGAATGAGCCTTAAGACCGTGCAAGACAAGACCATACCACGCACGTGTGCAACTGGCCAGGGGCGCCAGACACTTCGCGCGCGCCGCCTGGCCGGCCTCCCGCGCGTGCTCGTCTTCGCTGCATACGCCATGCTGCTGCCGCTGCCCCTGCTCCTTAAGAACTACTACCTCATCCGGGCGGGCGGGTCAGTGGGCGTCTACATTATACTGGCCGCCGGGCTTTCCATCGTCGCCGGGCAGGCAGGACTGCTTGATCTGGGATACGCCGGCTTCTACGGCATAGGCGCATACGTATATGCGCTGCTGGCATCGCCCAAGTTCGGAATGCATTCTGCATTCATTCCGGCCGCGGCAGCCTCCGCATCTGCAGCGGCACTTGCCGGCCTAGCAGTGAGCCTGCCCACACTGCGGTTGCACGGCGACTACCTGGCAATGGTTACCCTCGGGTTCGGACAGATCGTGCGGATCATGCTGAATAACATGGACCGACCGATCAACATCACCAACGGGCCCAACGGAATTGTGGCCATCGATCCGCCCAGGATACTCGGGTTCACCTTCAGCTCATTGGAGTCCTCGTACATCCTTATCTGGGTCTTTGCCCTGATCATCCTGGCCGGAATTGCGCGCATTGTGGGCTCCAAGACGGGACGTGCATGGAACGCACTGCGCGAAGACGAGACCGCTGCCGCATGTATGGGCGTGAACGTTCGGCGCTACCGGGTGTCGGCCTTTGTGACAGCCGCTGCTATCGCGGGGTTCGCAGGAGCGCTGTTCGCATCGTGGCAAGGCGCGGTCTTCCCGCAGAACTTCACCATGTCCGAGACCATCGCGCTCTACTGCATGGCTATCCTGGGGGGCATACGCAGCATACCCGGCATCATGCTGGGCGTGCTCATCCTGCAAGTCCTGCCGGAGGTGCTGCGGGCATACAGCATATACCGGATGCTTATATACGGCTTTGCCCTGGTGCTACTGGCCGTGTTCCGTCCGCAGGGGCTGATCGCACAGGGCGAGAGACTGGTGGGCATTGGACGCAGGTCTCTGTCAGATCCGCGAGATTCGACTGATGAGGCCGAGGCCGAGCGCAAGCCCGAGCCCGCTACAGTTGCAGTCTCTGTGCGGACACCAGTACTCGAGGCGTCCGGCCTGAGCTGCAACTTCGGAGGACTTGCGGCCGTATCGAATGTGAGCTTCGCTGCCTACACCGGCGAAATCCTGGGGATAATCGGGCCCAACGGCGCGGGCAAGACCACGTTGTTCAACCTAATTACAGGCCTCGTTAAGCCCTCAGCTGGGGAAGTGCGTGTTCAGGGGCAAACCGCGACGGGGCTCGATCCGCACCAAGTGGCGTCTTTAGGAGTTGCACGAACCTTCCAGCACATCCGCCTATTCGAGACACAGTCGGTGCTCGAAAACGTCCTGGCAGGCTGTCACCTGCAAGGAAGCAGCAACATACTCGGGGCGCTTGCGCGATCAGCCGCGCATGCGAACCGGGAGGCGCAGGCAGTTGCCCAGGCTCGCAAGGCCCTGGCTCTGGTCGACACATCGCTCCTGACGCGCGAAGCTTCCCTGGTCCGGCATCTGTCGTACCCCGACCGCCGACGGGTTGAGGTGGCACGCGCCATCGCAACAGGCGCCAGGCTGCTGCTACTGGATGAACCGGCTGCCGGAATGACTCCTGAGGAGATCACGGCCATGGTGGACGACATTGTGGCCCTTCGCAACCAAGGCTATACGATCGTCGTGATCGAACACCACATGGACCTCATAGCTGCAGCTTGCGACCGGGTAATCGCGCTCGACCACGGCGAAGTCATAGCGACCGGCGCGCCACAGGAGGTGGCGGCCCATCCCGAGGTAATCCGCGCCTACCTGGGTTCAGCAAAGAAAACCTCCAAGCCGCCATCACCGCCCGAGGCGCCTACATCGCGAGTTGCACCCATCCTGGAGCTCGCGGGCGTGCGCGCGTCATACGGCCCGGCTGAAGTTCTGCAGGGAATCGACATTGAAGTCCGCCCAGGCGAAGTCATTGCACTGCTCGGGGCAAACGCAGCCGGCAAGAGCACCGCCATCAAGACCATAATGGGCAGACTGCGCCCGTCAAGCGGCGAGATACGCTTCGCGGGGCGCCGCATAGACGGACGAACCACCAATGAGATCGTACGGATGGGAATCGGGATCGTGCCCGAAGGGCGCCGCGTGTTCTACGAGCTGACAGTGCTCGAGAACTTGGAGGCCGCCGGGAGCAGGGCCGAAAGTCACGGCCCCGCGCAGAGCCAAATGGAGCAGGTACTTGCCCTCTTCCCGGTCCTGGCCGAGCGCCGGAGCCAGCTGGCAGGGACCCTCTCAGGCGGCGAACAGCAGATGCTGGCAATCGCGCGGGCGCTGGTGGCCTCGCCGCAGCTCATATGTATGGACGAACCGTCCATGGGCCTCGCCCCCATTATGGTAGACCGGGTAATGGACGCCATCCGCGAGATTAACCGTGCCGGCACAGCTGTGCTGCTCGTGGAGCAGAACGCGCGGGCTGCGCTGTCGGTGGCCGACCGAGCCTACATCCTCCGAGATGGTCGAATCGTGGCGTCCGGAACCTCCGACGAGATCCTCGCAGACGACACGTTGGCCAGCGCCTATCTGCTCTAGGCTGTTGCCCGTCAGCCAGGTGTCGTAGTATCACTCCCTAGTCCGGAGCACCGCCTGCTCCAGCGCCGACACCGCGTAGTAAAGCACGACGGAAACGATGGAGAGCAGTATCACCGAACTCATGACCAGGCTCATATTGAACACCTGTCCGCCGTAGACGATCAGGAACCCCAACCCCGCCTTGGACACCAGGAACTCGCCGACGATCGTGCCCACCATCGATAGCCCCACGTTCACCTTGAGCGCGGCGATCATCACCGGCACACTCGACGGCAGCACTACCTTGCTGAGTATCTGCAGTCGTGTGGCGCCGAAAGTCCTGAGCAGTTTGACCCGATCCGGATCCACCTCGCGGAAGCCCACGTACACCATCATTATCGTCACAATCACCGAGATCGAAATGGCCATAGCGATGATAGCAGTGACTGTCGTTCCCAGCCATACGATGAATATCGGGCCCAGCGCCACCTTGGGTATGGAGTTGAGCACCACGATGTACGGATCGAGAATGTCCGACAGCAAATCCGACCACCACAGCATCACCGCCACCACTATTCCGATCAGCGTGCCCACGGTGAACCCGATAGCCGTCTCGCCCACGGTCATCCCAAGGTGAAGCCAGAGATCCCCGCGGCGCGCCATTGCCGCCGCCGTGGCCAAAGCCTTGGACGGTTGCGACACGACGAAGGCGTTTATCCACCCGAAGCGTGCCGCAACCTCCCAAAGCGCCACAAACGCCGCCAGCAGCACCGCCCGTGCAGTAGCTACCAGCATGCGCCGCCTCGCCAGACTCCCCAAAAACGCCTGATGTTCGCTCGAAGTCTGGAACTGATCCGACTGCGCCGGCCGGCCCGGGCATCCAGTCGACCCGGACCCACTACACAGCTGCGGGCGCCCACTCCCGTTCGCCTGGACGCTCGCTTCCTCCCGCGACTGCGCGGCCATCCTCGGTCAGCTCCTTCCATATCGCGTTGAAATAGGTGCGGAACTCGGGCGCTTCCCGGCGGCCGATGGGCGTCTGCCGCTCACACGTGAGACTGATCCTGTGGCTGGACTTGATCCTTCCCGGCCTCTTGCTCATGACGAGCACCCTATCGGACATGGCTATCGCCTCCGAGATATCGTGCGTCACCATGAGCGCCGTGAGTCGCTCCGCCCTCATGATCCGGTACAGATCCTCCGACACTTCGAGCCTGGTCTGGTAATCCAGAGCCGACAGGGGTTCATCCAGCAGCAGCACATCCGGGCGGGTCGCAAGCGTCCGGATGAGCGCCGCTCGCTGCCGCATCCCGCCCGAAAGATGGCGCGGGTAATGGCGCTCAAACTCGCCCAGGCCGTATGCGTCAAGCATGTGCCTGACCATTTCGACATTATCGCGCGTCACCGCCCGTTTCACCTCAAGCCCCAACAGAGCATTGCCGAATATGGTGCGCCATTCATAAAGACAGTCTTGCTGGAGCATGTAGCCTACGTGTCCGCCGGGCCCGGTAACCGCCTCCCCGCAGACCTCGACGCCCCCGGATGTGGGCCTGATCAAGCCGGCTACCAGCGATAGCACTGTGCTCTTCCCGCATCCGCTTGGCCCCACCACCGCCACGAACTCCTGCGGCGCCACCTCGAGGCTTATGTCGGCAAGCGCAACGGTTTCGGCTTCCCGGGTGTGGTAAGTCATCCACACCCGGTCTAGCCTGATCGCGCTGGAGTTCGTCCCATTCACTCCACCGCTCATTTCGTTTTCAACGCAGCCCGCGTGATCTCCGTCGTCATCAGCGCACTTGCGGGGACCGTTGCCTTCAGCTCGCCCGCCGACGCCATAACCTCCTGTAGCCGCATGAAACCGCTGGGCGACACCTCGGGCGTCTTGGGCCAAGTTCCCTGGTCCCGATAGCGCTGCACGATTCGGGCGATCACATCAAGCTTTGTGTCCGGGAAGTAAGGCAGTATAACCTCGGCTGTCTCGGCCGGGGTGTGATCCTCCACCCACTTCATGCCTCTGGCGAGCGCCCTAGTGAACCGGATCAGCATGTCGCGATCCCGCACCAGCTGGCTGCGTCTCACATGGTAGACGGTATACATGATCTCCCCGCCTAGAACCCCCATTGACGCAACGATCTTGCCCTGCCCCGCCATCTCCAGTTCGGTCATGGACGGCTCAAACTGGGCAATGTAGTCGCCGATCCCCGCCGCAAAGGCTCCCGGCGCCGCCGCAAAAGCCAGGCTGGTTACGATCTTCACATCCTTGAACGGCTCGATCCCGTGCTTCTTCAGCACCCACTCCAGCACCATCTCAGGCACCCCGCCCAGGCGCGCACCTATGATGGTCTTTCCCCTCACATGCTCCCAGCTGAAAGGCTCCGGCATGCCAGTGCGGGCCAAGAAAAAGGACCCGTCCATCTGAGTCAGCTGAGCAAAGCCGATCAGATAGTCCGGGGCCCCCTGGTTGAAAATATAGATCGCCGCCTCCGGCCCGAAGAACCCGATGTCGCAGGCTCCCGAAATCAGCGCAGCCGCGCCCTTGTCGGCACCCCACGCGGTAGATAGGTCGATCTTGAGACCCTCATCCTCGAAAAACCCTTGCGCCAACGCCACATACTGCGGCGCGTAGAATATGGACCTCACAACTTCCGACAGACGCACAATAGTGTACCCGCGCCCGACCTTGCCCATCGCTGCGCCGGACACGAAGACCAACGCGAACACCATGGTGAGCGCCGCTATTGCCGCAGCCCGGGTAATCCTCGCTAGATTCCATCTTGCGTGGAACATGCTCCCACCTCCATGACGCCAGTCATGTACTGCAGGAGCATATTATGCTGCAGTCACGCTTGCTGACTATCTCTCTGCCCGCTTCTCTCCGGCTGCTGCCCGCAACACCGCGTCAGCAAGCGACTCCATGATCGGATGATCGTACAGCTCCACTTCACCGCGATCGGCCATGGCCGAAAGCTCCGGATCGATGGGCATTCCGCCGATGAACGGGATTTCGAGGCTCATAGCCTGCTCCTCGCCGGACGGTTTTCCAAACGGATAGACTGCCTCGCCGCAATGCGGGCAGGTGATGTAGCTCATATTCTCCACCAGGCCGATCATGGGCTTGTCCATCATCCGGGCCATGTTGATGGCTTTGCGGACTATCATGGCCGCAACGTCCTGAGGCGATGACACTGCAATCAGCCCGTCGAGGGGTATAGACTGCATGACCGAAAGCGGAACATCGCCCGTTCCCGGAGGTAGGTCTATCAGCATGTAATCAATATCTCCCCAGTTCACCTCAGACCAGAACCGCTTTATCATACCCATCAGCAGCGGACCTCGCCACACCACAGGCGCGTCCTCCTGCTCAAGCATCAAGTTGAGTGAAACGACCCTGATCCCGAGCCTACTGGTCTGGGCCGGGAAGATTCCCGTCTCCGATGCGTCAAGCCGACCATGGACACCAAGCATCTTGGGAATGCTGGGCCCTGTGATGTCAGCGTCCATTATGCCAACTGTGCGCCCTCGCCGCGCCAGCGCCACTGCGCCAAGCGCCGTCACCGATGACTTGCCCACACCGCCCTTGCCGCTCATGATCCCGATCACGTGCTCAACATCTGACAACGCATTCTGCTCAAACATCTGTATCAAACAAATCGCGCTCCCTCTCTGCTACCAACTGCCGCCCACCCACGCCTATCCTAGAGGAGTTTTGGACATATGTCAATAACACGGCACGGATGGCGTACCGCCCCCTGTGCGTTGCGGCCGCATCGCCATTAGCATTCTCGCCATGTCTCCTCTTCATTTCGTTATCCACTGTCCCAATTCATGGTTGACACCCCTCAGGCCGTCTGGCCAGTAATGCGCTCTTTCAGTAGCGCTTTCCGGCATCATGAACGAACTCAAGGAAGCCCCCCACGCGAACCCCGGCGAAAACCTCGTTTACTCCATTTCGCCAGGCAAGTATTGACCCGTGAAGTAGGATACCTGCCCATGTACGCAGAATCTATTATGTGCACACTGAGGAAGGAATGGTGGTTCTGATGGCAACGGCCCTTGGCGTTATCGATATCAACAGCGACGTAGGCGAGTCTTTCGGCGCGTGGCGGATGGGCTATGATGCGCACACACTGGCCTCGGTGACCAGCGCCAACATCGCATGCGGTTTCCATGCGGGCGACCCCGTCACCATGCGCGATACAGTTCGCACTGCCGCCCGGCTGAACGTGTCGTGCGGCGCGCATCCGGGCTATCCGGACCTGGTGGGATTCGGGCGACGCGACATGGCCATGTCGCCTGAAGAGGCCGCCGCCGACCTGGCGTATCAGGTCGGAGCATTGTGGGCGGTCGCACGGGCCGAGGGCGTCCAGCTCAGGCACGTCAAACCCCACGGCGCCCTCTACAACCGTGCCGCCCGCGATCGCGCGCTCGCCCTCGCCCTGGCCCATGCCGTCCGCTCGCTCGATCTCGGGCTCGTGCTGGTGGGGTTGGCGGGATCGGCGATGGAGCAGGCCGCTCATGAAGCGGGCATCGCATTCGCCGGAGAGGCATTCGCCGACAGAGCCTACAACTCCGATGGAAGCCTGGTTAGCAGGTCACGCCCAGGCGCCGTCATTGAGGACCCTGCCTTAGTAGCTGGGCGCGCAGTGTCTATCGCACGCGACGGCTCCATAGAAACGTATGATGGAGGCCGAATCAGCCTGGGCGCCCACACAATCTGCGTACACGGCGACACCAGGCAAGCTGCCGAGACCGCCCGCGCAGTCAGGGAAGCCATTACTGCTGCAGGTATCCGAATAGAGCCGTTGTGGAAGATCGTATCGTAGGCGTGGGCGTGGGTCAGTCGCAGGCGCCAGTCGCAGTCGTAAGAGCAGTTGAAGCTGCAAGCGCAGTTGAAGCCGCAAGCGCAACCCCGCCGCCCAAGGCCAGGCCGCACAGAGCGCAACATGGTAAGTCAGGACTGAAGGTGATCCGGATATGAACGAGATGACGCAAGCCTGGGAAGGCGCGATCCCCCGCGAGTTCCGCTTAGCAGTCAGAGCCGGCAAGTGGGCTGCCCCTACTGCAGGAGTGTGCATGGGATATG
>ERZ795056.3376-NODE-3376-length-17206-cov-12.252522_pt1 | contig 17206 bp, 14 predicted proteins | sample MGYA00375140_ERZ795056 | MGnify/ENA primary metagenome ERZ795056 (study PRJEB30185, sample SAMN05720227) | activated sludge metagenome | isolation source: Anaerobic digester | place: USA | collected 2015-03-09 ... | reverse complement strand
GGCGTTGCCTGATCTTACAGTGTAGTTGAAATACGAGAACGCCGGCACGCCCAAAAATTAAGAATGTGTCTTACAATACTCACACACCTTATTGAGCACGCAGGCTTCGTGTTTCGGATTTGTAGGCCTGCAGATTTCACGGCCGAGAAATGAAATCGCCATGCCCGCTTCGCTCCATTGGTCTTGCGGAATCACCGCCATCATGTCTTTTTCCATCTTTTCACCGGTTTTGCCATGCGAGATTCCGAGGCGGTCAACGACCCTAAGTACATGCAAATCCACCATAATACCCTCGGCCTTGACTTGGGCTTCGCGCATGATAACGTTGGCCGATTTGCGCCCCACGCCTTTGAGTGCGGTGAGATTTTTCATGTTGGTTGGAATATTTTTGTCATCCTTAAGTTCGCGGGCGATGCCAATGAGCCAATCGGCTTTTTTGTCAAAGCCACGCACTTTCCCCACGAAAGGTTCGAGATCGTCCTTTTCGGCTTTTGCTAACGTTTTTAGATTTGGAAATTTTTCAAAAAGCGCTGGCGCGAGCTTGTTGATGTGTGCATCCGAATCCTGCGCCGACAAAACCACCATCACCATAAGCTGGTATAAATTGTGGTAATCGAGCGGGTGTTTTTTGTTTTTATATTGGGCAATCAGTGGCTTGAGCGCCGTTCCCCAGTCAGTATTTTCCATAGTTCAATCGATTTGACATAAAGTTAGCGAGAAAATCCAATTGAACTGTTCTAAATTATTTCTTGAAATCGACAGAAAGTGAGTTGACACAATACCGTTGGCCGGTTTCAGTCGGGCCGTCATCGAAAACGTGACCTAAGTGGCTGCCGCAAGTCGCGCAAAGGATTTCTGTGCGGATCATGCCGTGCGAGGTGTCCTTGATGTACGTTACCTTTCCCGGAATCGATTCGTCGAACGATGGCCAACCGCAATGCGAATTGAATTTGGAACTGCTTTCAAACAAAGGCTCGCCGCAGGCACCGCAGCAATACGTGCCTTTTTCAAAGTGAAGGTTGTATTGGCCGGAGTGGGCAAACTCGGTTCCTTTTTGACGCAGGATGCGGTAACGTTCGGGGCCAAGTTCGGCTTTCCATTGTTCTTCTGATTTGGTAATCGGGTATTTCATGGTTTTTCGATTTAGGATTTAAAAAAATCTATTGTTTGGGCAATCACTTTTTTGTCGCCGAGGATTTTGCGGTGGCCCAACTGTTGGGTAATCATGAGTTGGCCGTTGGGCAGGTTTTCGTGAATGTGGTACGCACATTTCACTGGGACTTCATCGTCATCGGCATCATGTATCACCAAAACCGGAATTGGTGTTAGGGCTGCAGCATGCCAGGCCGAAAAACTGTCCATCGAAATTTGATGTTTTTTCTCGAAATGGTCGCGCAACAGCACGCTGTATTTGGCATCGAGTTCAAGTTTAGCCACGAACTGGTCGGTGATGTCGGAGATGATATCGGCAGCGCCGACGATGGTAAGTTTATCGATTTGAAGTCCGCGTCGCACCGAATTGAGCAGCGCAATACCGCCCAGCGAATGTCCAACAGCCGCCTCGAAAGGGCCGAATTTTTTTTCGAGTTCGAGTATCGACTCTATAAATTCGGGGAGCAATGTGGTGTTTCCTTTGGATTTTCCGTGTGCGGGCGCATCGAAACTGATGGTCATATAGACGTTGGCCAGCAAGGCATCGGCAAATTTCACGAGTTGCGTGCCGCGGCCAGACCAACCGTGCATAAGCAGGATTTTCTTCGGGCTGTCACCATAATGATAAACGACGATTTCTTTTTTGATCGATGGAATGAATACCGATTCCTGTCGGCTTTTTTGATCCATGGTCACTTCGCGCTTGGGCAGCTTATGTTTTGTAGGCGTGGTGAACAGACGTGCGGCAAATGACACGGTAAGTTTGTTAGAAATAAACGACAAAAATTGAGCGGCAATCAGTATTAACTTCGAAATTTTCAACGTTTGATTGGGTTTGCCGCTATTCTTTGTCATATCCGTAAATTTTACTGCAAGGTATTATTTTATGCAAATTTTTATAAATTTAGAAGTCATAAATTAATCCTAAAATGCAGCAACAAACCCGTATTGTCATTGAAAATGTCATGCCGCAACTCGATAGCGGCGCCTTTGCAATCAAAAGAATCGTAGGACAAAAAATAACGGTCACGGCCAATGTGTTCCCCGACGGACACGACGTCGTGGAATGTGCCGTCATGTTCAAACATGAAAAGGACAAGAAGTGGAGCGAGGTTAGGATGACTCCTACAGAAAACGATTCCTGGACCGCCGAATTCACCGTCGACAAACAAGGAACCTATACCTATTTCGTAGAAGGCTGGGTGGATTACGCGCTCAATTGGCAACACGGCACCGAACGAAAAATACAAGACAGCCAACAGGTCAAATCAGAACTTTTGGAAGGCGTCGAATACATCAACGACATTTTAAAGTCTGTAGATAAGAGCGAGTCGACTTACCTTAAAGCCGTCGCCCAATCTTTCGCCGATCCTAAGCAGTATGACAAGGCTGTGACAGCTGCTATGTCGCATGAACTTACCGATATTTTCAAAAAATACCCGACGCGCTTCCTCTCGAACAAATCAATCGAGCTGCAGGTGTATGTAGATCGCAAGAAAGCGTTGTTCAGTACCTGGTATGAGTTTTTCCCGCGGTCGGCTTCGGAGTCAGAAGGCCGGCACGGCACTTTCAAAGACTGCGAGAAATTGCTGCCAAGGGTTGCCGCAATGGGGTTCGACACTTTGTATTTTCCGCCTATCCACCCAATCGGTGAAGTCAATCGCAAAGGAAAAAACAACGCAACCAACGCCGAGGCCGGTGATGTTGGCTCTCCATGGGGAATCGGCTCGAAACACGGTGGGCACAAAGCCACGCATCCAGAATTGGGAACAATCGACGATTTTAAATCGCTTGTCAAAAAAGCGCAATCGCTCGGAATCGAAATCGCAATGGATTACGCTTTACAGGCAGCACCCGATCATCCGTGGGTCAAGGAACACAAAGAGTGGTTCAAATGGCGACCCGATGGAACGGTGCAATATGCCGAGAATCCGCCAAAGAAATACCAGGATATCCAGCCCATTTATTTTGAAAGCCATGATTGGAAGAACTTATGGCAAGAGCTACTCGACGTGGCTTTGTTCTGGATCGAAGAATGTGGTATCCGAGTCTATCGCGTAGACAACCCGCACACCAAGCCTTTCTTTTTCTGGGGTTGGCTGATTGCCGAAATCAAGAAAAAACATCCCGATGTGCTGTTCCTCGCCGAAGCTTTCACCAGACCCAAGATCATGAACGAGCTCGCCAAGCAAGGCTTTAGCCAATCCTACACCTATTTTACCTGGCGCGATTCTAAAAAGGAACTCACCGATTACGTAACCGAGCTCACACAAACCGACCAGAAGGAATATTACCGCCCGAATTTCTGGCCCAATACGCCCGACATCAACCCGTTTTCATTGCAAAGCGGCAACGAGTCGGTGTATTTGCAGAAGTATTTCCTCGCGGCGACGTTAAGCTCGAGTGTTGGGATTTATGGGCCGGTCTTTGAATATCGCGTGTGCGAACCTATGGCGGCGGGCAAAGAAGAATATCTCAATTCAGAAAAATACGAATTCGTCAAATGGGATTGGTCGATTCAAAATAAATTGACTACTATCATTACTAAAATCAATGGTATACGCAAGCACCATGAATCGCTGCAGCAAACAGAAAATATCGTTTTTTGTGATACCAACAACGACAACCTGATGGCGTATTACAAATTCGACGATGCCAAAAACGACGAAACGCTCATGGTCGTGAGCCTCGAGGCGAACAATGTATTGCAGGGCGAAGTACGGCTTCCGATCGATAAAATCGGCAACCAGCCCATACAAGTGCACGATTTGATGACGGGCAACACCTATTTCTGGGAAAAGGAATACAATTTTGTAGAACTGTCACCCGAACTGCCTTTTCACCTTTTTAAAATCAACCGCTAATGACGACCAGTACGATCAACGAAGATGGATTCCAGAATCCGTTCGTTTTCAAGACCGAATGGAAGCGTGCGTTTGAAGATACCGATTTCGTCAAGGTTTTTTCTTCGGATATCCTGGAAAGTTACATCGTCAACAAACGCTGGTATGGCGGCAAGGCGAGTACGTTAAAGTATATCGAGGTCGTTGATTTTTTCAAGATCGCATCCAAAAAGAATACTTATTATGGCGTGCTTCTGGAGGTCAATTTCAAGGAGGCGTTCTACCAGCATTATTTCATGCCCATTGCGTTCATGTCTGAAGACGAACTCGACACCAACACCATCATTGCGCCCGTTAAAATGAATGGCCAGGAAGGATTTTTGGTCGACGCTTTGCACCAGGAAGATTTCCGCCAGTTGCTGTTTGAGAAAATTGCCGATGCTTCCGATAAGGACCATTCAAAAGTCAAATTCCATAAAGGCTCCAAACTTGAGGACAAGGAATACAAATCCTCGAAATTCATGGGCGTCGAGCAAAGCAATACGTCAATCATTTACAATACCAACCTTGTACTCAAGATTTTCAGACGGATTTACATCAGCACGAATCCCGACTATGAAATCAGCCGTTTCTTAACCGAACGCATGGATTTCAAAAGTTCGCCGGCTTACACAGGAAGCATCAGCGTAGAACTGTCCGAAGGAAAAATTACGCTCGGCCTCATGCAAGAACTCGTACCCAATCAAGGCGATGCGTGGAAGTTCATGCTTGAGGAAGTCGACCGGATTTTCTCGAACCTGCAAACCAAGAAAATAAAAGTGGCAAAATTGCCCGATGTAGAATTGTTCCAACGGCTCAAAATCAATGAAGTACCACACGAAATCATCGACTGGGCGGGTTTGAGTATTTTTGTGCGCATTCACACGCTGGCCACACGCACTGCCGAAATGCACATCGCGCTGGGCAGCGACATCCACGATACTGCGTTTACACCAACCACCTACAACGGCGATTACACCGTGTGGCTTAAGAACCGTTTGACCTACCAGTTCCAGAACCGCTTGAACATACTGGAAAACAACCTGCACAAACTTGACGGCCTGGCTTTGGAACTTGCCAATAAATTCCTGGATAACAAAAAGGAAATCCGCAAAATTTTCCTGGATTTCGACTGGACGAAGATGAAGTCGGAGCGTATCCGCATCCACGGCGATTACCATCTGGGGCAAGTGCTCGTGAACGGAGACGATTTTTACCTGCTCGATTTTGAGGGAGAACCAGAAAGTACCATACGCGACCGCAAGGTAAAGCAGCCGCCGCTTAAAGATGTGGCGGGCATGTTTCGCTCGTTCCACTATTCGATTTATGCCACGCTTTTCAACAATAAGGACAAGTATCCGTATGAGCAAAAGGAATTGTTTCAGGCCGGGGAAATCCTGTTCAAGTATTTTGTGGGTGTTTTTTTACAAACCTATACCGAAGTCGCCCAAGCAGGCAATCTCAACATCGGCTACCGCAAGGAAATCGATTTCCTTTTAAAGTATTGCATCCTCGAGAAAGCCGTTTACGAACTCGGCTATGAACTCAATTCGCGTCCGCGTTGGGCCGTGATTCCGCTTACGGGAATTGCGAGCATCATGGAATTCAACAAAATCACTTAATTATGGAGAGTCACACGCCCAGAACCCACCAACTGCGCAAAGTTTTAGGCGTTGCATTCGGACTTGCCGTAGTCATCGGTAGCACGATAGGCGTGGGTATTTTACGCACACCAGGCAGTATCGCCGCGCTCCTTCCCGATGCGAAGATCATCATGGCGTGCTGGGTTTTGATTGGGTTGTACATCATCCTGGCGGCCAGTTCTTATGCCGAACTCACCACAATGTTCCCCAAAGCAGGTGGCGCGTACAACTACATCAAGCGCGCTTTTGGGAACTATCTGGGCTTTCTTAACGGTTGGTTCGATTTTCTGACCAATGCGATTGCACCGGCGTATTTCTGCATTGTGCTGAGCGAGTATTCGATTTTGATGTTTCCGCAATTGGCCGACTTTAAAACCATGGTCGCCGTTTCGTTCCTGACTATTTTTACCGCAATCAACATGCCCGGAATCAAGAGCGGCAGTTTTGTGCAGCAACTCACGAGCGTAGCCAAGGTCATCTTGTTCCTGGTACTGATTGTAGGTTGTTTTACCTTTACGCCCGAAAATAGAATCCCTGCCGAAACCGCGGTCGTCAAAGGTGGATTGTTGCTTGGCCTTTTCAAATCACTGCAACTCATTATGGGAACTTACGACGGTTGGATGTCGGTTTCTTTTTTTGCCGAGGAAGACCACGATCCGTCTAAAAATATACCAAGGTCATACCTGCTTGGCGCTTCGGCGATTGCTGTTTTGTATGTGCTGATCAATGCGGCGATTTTATACGTGATTCCGGTCGAAACGATTGCGGGCAAGCCATTGGCGGCTTCGGATGCGGCGGCTGCTGCGTTTGGCAGTTGGAGCGGCACGTTGATGACCGCGGTTGCAATATTTTCTGTCGTCGGAATCCTCAATGCGTACATGCTGATTCCGTCGCGTATTTTGTTTGGGCTGGGTCGCGATGGGTTTTTCGTCGGGCAAAGTACTATTGTCAACAAAGGCGGCACACCTTATTATTCACTGTTGATTTGCTATGCTTTTGCTTTGGTACTTACGATTTACAGCTCGTTCGAGCAATTGTTTGGCCTCGCCACGCTGATGATGACCGCCGTGACCGGATTTGCGTTTGCGTCACTTATCCAACTCAGGAATTCAGAACCCGATTTCCCGAGGCCTTATAAGGCATTTGCGTATCCGTTTTCGACTGGCCTTGCGCTAATTGTGACCATTGCTTTATTCATCGGATTTGCCTTGAGCGATGCGTTGAGCTTTTGGTTGATGGTTGGGATTACGGTGGTTTCGTATCCGTGTTATCGGATATTTGTTCAATCGAAAGTTCCGTAGTTCTGATTAAAGGTAACTTTGATTTAATTCAATCGTTGTCCAAATGTAGAAACGCGACCCATTCAAGGTATAAACCAGATTAAATGATGTGTCATCCCGAGCGCAGTCGAGGGACTTAACAGATAAAAAATATAGCCTCTCGACTGCGCTCGGGGTGACAAAAAAGCGAAATATAAAACCCATGAACAAAGTACAACCACATTCCCTCTTCACCGATTTCGACATCAACCTATTCAAAGCCGGAAAACACTTTCGCCTTTACGAAAAACTAGGCGCGCACCTCATTGAAGTGGATGGCGTCAAAGGCGTTTATTTTGCCGTTTGGGCACCGTCGGCACGGTCGGTTTCTGTAATCGGCGATTTCAATTATTGGATCCAGGGCGAACACCAGCTCAATGTGCGCTGGGATTCATCGGGTATATGGGAAGGCTTTATTCCTGGGGTTGAAAAGGGTACGATTTACAAGTATAAAATCCAATCCAACAATAATGGTATCATTACCGAGAAGGCCGATCCGTTTGCATTGTACTGCGAGCATCCGCCGCAAACCGCCTCGGTGGTATGGGATCTCGATTACAAATGGAAGGATGACAAATGGATGAAAACCCGCAAGGATCACAACGGCCTTGACAAACCTTATTCGGTTTATGAAGTGCATTTGGGTTCGTGGAAACGAAATGCCGAAGGCAAATTCCTCACCTATCTTGAACTTGCCGATCAGCTCGTGGCCTATGTCAAGGAAACTGGTTTCACGCATGTCGAGTTCATGCCTGTGATGGAATATCCGTACGATCCGTCGTGGGGCTACCAGCTCGTGGGGTATTTCGCGCCCACTTCGCGTTTCGGCAAACCGCAGGATTTCATGCACCTCGTAGACAAATTGCACCAGGCGGGCATTGGCGTGATCCTGGATTGGGTGCCGTCGCATTTTCCCGACGACGCGCATGGTTTGGGCTTTTTTGACGGTTCGAATTTGTTTGAACATCCCGATCGCCGCAAAGGTTATCATCCAGACTGGAAATCGCTGGTGTTCAATTACGGCCGCAATGAAGTGCGCTCGTTTCTCGTCAGCAATGCGATTTTCTGGTTGCAGCATTATCATGTGGATGGTTTGCGTGTGGATGCCGTGGCGTCGATGCTTTATTTGGATTATTCCAGAAAAGACGGCGAATGGGAGCCGAACATTTACGGCGGACGCGAAAATCTCGATACCATCAGTTTTCTCAAGGATTTCAACGAAGCCGTGTACTCTACTTTTGAAGGCGTGCAGACGATTGCCGAGGAAAGTACGTCTTTCCCAATGGTATCGAAACCTACATTTAATGGCGGCCTCGGTTTTGGCATGAAATGGATGATGGGTTGGATGCACGACACTTTGCAGTATTTCCAAAAGGAACCGGTTTACCGCAAATACCACCAGAATGACCTGACTTTTTCGATGACGTATGCGTTCAGCGAAAACTTCATGTTGCCGCTTTCGCATGACGAAGTGGTGTATGGCAAGAAATCAATCGCCGGACGGATGCCTGGCGACGAATGGCAGAAATTCGCGAACCTGCGTTTGCTCTATGGCTATATGTTTACGCATCCGGGCGCGAAATTATTGTTTATGGGCGCCGAATTTGGGCAAAGCGGTGAATGGAATTTTGAGAGCAGCCTCGATTGGCACCTGCTTGAATTTGGTTACCATGACGGAATCAAAAAGTTAATCACCGGACTCAATGGTCTGTACAAATCCAATCCGGCTTTGTATGAAAAGCAATTTTCGCCCGAAGGTTTTGAATGGATCAGTTATTCAGACCACCAGAATGCGGTGATGTCTTATATCCGCAAAGGTGAAAAGGAAAAGGAAAACCTGGTTGTGGTTTGCAATTTCACGCCGGTAGTGCGTGAAGATTATCGTGTCGGGCTCCCGAAAAAAGGAAAAATCACACAGATTTTCAATACCGATGACACAGTATTCAGCGGCAGCGGCGTTACCAATGCCAAAGCCATCAAGATCGATGCGGAACCTTGGAACGGACGCGAATTTTCTGCAGCGGTGACTTTACCGCCATTGGCAGTAGTCGTGTTTAAATTATCGTAAAGTTAAATTCCGAAATCGGGGAAGTAATCGTAAGTGTCGCGAAAATCTTCGTCGATTACAATGCTGAGTTCTGTGGCTTCGAACGCCGGGTCGTTTTGTGGTTCTTCTATGAGGAGCCGGTGTACGACTTTTAAGGTAGTGTTGGTTTCCATAATTGAGGATTTATTAGATTGGTTGCTCCAAATTAAAAAAGTGTTTGGAATTGTCCTGCAATTGTCGGTACAAAACTTATTTTTCGGATAAAAAGCTACAATGAAGCCTGTTAGTTCTATTTTTTGAAAGAAAAAAGGACTATGCGCTTGTATCGCGCGCAGGTTTTCAAAGGCGTTTTCAACTCAAACGTTTGCGTGAAAATCTCTAAAATTCCATTATGCCAACCAACTAATTTTGTAAGTTTGAAACCTTTGCGGATTCCCAAATTCCGCCGGATTTTATAACCACAAGTATGATTACAAACACCGAATTAGAATACAAAGGCGATCTCTATCCATCCAAAATCACCGAATTCAAAAAAGAAACCGACAGCGTTTACTTCTATACCGACAACAGTGTTATCCTGAAGATTACAGTACTTCGCGACAGCATGCTGCGTTTTCGCTACACGACCAAAGGCTATTTCAGCAAGGATTTCTCTTATGCGATAGACAAGACGCAATCGCACGGCTACAATTTCCTCGAAGTCACCGAAGAGAAAAAACACTACGCCATCAAAACCAGTAAAGTCATCTGTACGATCCAAAAAGAGGACTTGCGCATTGCCATCACCGACCTTTCAGGGAATGTGATTTTAGAAGATGAGAAAGGATTCCATTGGGAAGAAAGCTACCACTTTGGCGGCAACATCGTCAAGATGAGCAAAGCCTCGCGCGACGGCGAGAGTTTCTACGGATTGGGCGATAAAGCCTCGCATGCCAACCTCAAAGGCAAGCGCGTGGAGAATTGGGCCACCGACCAATACGCGTTTCACAAAGACCAGGAACCATTGTATAAGGTGGTTCCGTTTTACATCGGTTTGCACCACAAGGAAGCGTACGGCATTTTCTTTGACAACACCTTTCGCACCTGTTTCGATTTCTGCCACGAGCGCAGAAATGTCACCAGTTTTTGGGCAGAAGGCGGTGAAATGAACTACTATTTTATCTACGGTCCGCTCATGGCCGATGTGGTCACTACCTATACGCATTTGACCGGAAAGCCAGAATTACCGCCACTTTGGGCGCTGGGTTACCACCAATGCAAATGGAGTTATTTCCCTGAAAGTAAAGTGCGCGAAGTCACCTCCAAATTCCGTGAGTTGCAGATTCCGTGCGACGCGATCTATCTCGACATCGATTATATGGACGGATTTCGATGTTTCACCTGGAACAAAGAATATTTCCCCGAACCCAAGCGCATGGTAGACGAACTGGCGCAGGACGGATTCAAGACCGTGGTCATCATCGATCCCGGAATCAAAATAGACAAGGATTATTGGGTGTACAAGGAAGCACTAGAGAAAGACTATTTCTGCAAACGCGCCGACGGCCCTTATATGAAGGGAAAAGTATGGCCCGGCGAATGTAATTTCCCCGACTACACCAATCCCGAAGTGCGCGAATGGTGGGCCGGATTGTTTAAGGAGCTCATCGCCGAGATTGGCGTGAAAGGCGTCTGGAACGACATGAACGAGCCCGCCGTGATGGAAGTTCCCGGAAAAACCTTCCCCATGGACGTGCGCCACGATTACGACGGCAATCCCTGCTCGCACAGAAAAGCACACAATATTTACGGAACGCAAATGGCGCGCGCTACTTATGAAGGCGTCAAGCAATTTGCGTATCCCAAGCGGCCATTTATCATCACGCGCTCGGCCTATTCGGGTGCGCAACGGTATACGTCGTCCTGGACGGGCGATAATGTCGCGTCTTGGGAACACCTTTGGATTGCCAACATCCAGATGCAGCGCATGTCTATTTCGGGTATGGGTTTTACGGGTTCGGACATTGGCGGTTTTGCCGAGCAGCCTTCGGGCGAGTTGTATGCACGTTGGATTCAATTGGGCGTGTTTCATCCGTTTTGCCGTACGCACTCCTCTGGCGATCATGGCGACCAGGAACCTTGGTCATTTGACGAGGACGTAATCAACATTACGAGGAAATTCGTCCAATTGCGTTACCAATTGCTTCCGTATTTGTACACCATGTTTTGGGAATACATCAATGACGGCGTGCCGATGCTCAAGCCGCTCGTGTATTTTGACCAGGAAGACCAACAGACGCATTACAGAACCGATGAATTTATCTTTGGGAACCAAATATTGGTTTGCCCGATTTTAGAGCCCAATGCACAAGGCCGACGCATGTATTTGCCAATCGGCAACTGGTACAACTACTGGACTGGCGAGCTCGTTTCGGGAAGAAAGGAACTTTGGGTCAAAACCGATTACGACCAGATCCCGATTTTTATCAAGGAAGGCGCCATGATCCCCAAATATCCGGTGCAGCAGTATGTGGGCGAGTTGGAATTTGATGAGATTACCCTTGAGGTGTATTTCAAATCCGGTAAGGAAAAATCCATCCTGTATGAAGATGCCCAGGACGGTTACGATTACAACAAAGGGCGTTTCAGCCTGTCTACTTTTAGACTTAAAGGCAGCGAGAACAACCTGGTTATCCAACAATTCAAGGAAGGTAAATTTGAAGTGAACTATTCAAAGTACCGCATCAATCTGCACGCCTTGCCATTCAAGGTGAAGCGCATCTACATTGACAACGAACGTGCCGATTTTGAACCGCTTGGGTTTGATGGCAAAACTTTGTTAATCGATAAAGATTTTACGGAATTGCATATCACCGCCGAATAATTTTAATTGTACTTTTGTTAAAATTAAAATTGAAAACCATGAATAAACGTATTTTACTATGCGGAATCGGGATTGCAGCCTTGGCGGTTGCCTGTGCTACCAACCCATTTACGGGAAAAAGCACCCTTGCTTTGGTTCCTGACTCGCAAATTCTGCCTTCGGCTTTTGCCCAATACAGTACTTTCTTAAAAGAAAATAAAGTCGTTACAGGAACGCCCGATGCGCAACGTGTTCGCACCGTTGGAATGAAAATCAAAGGTGCTGCCGAGAAATGGCTCGCTGCAAATGGATACGCTGGCTACCTCAATAGTTACCAATGGGAATACAACCTCGTAGACAGCAAAGAAGTCAACGCCTGGTGTATGCCCGGCGGAAAAATCGTCTTTTACACCGGAATCTTACCCATTACCCAGGATGAACAAGGCATGGCAGTAGTCATGGGACACGAAGTCTCGCATGCGCTATTAAACCACGGGCAACAACGTATGAGTGCCGACGTACTTACGCAATTGGGAGCCGTTGGAGTAGGCGCGGCGGTAGGCAATAAAAGTGAAGCCTACCAACAAGTCGCGATGCAGGCTTATGGCGTCGGGACGCAATTCGGGGCTTTGCTTCCGTTTAGCCGAAGCCATGAAAGCGAAGCCGATAAGATTGGTTTGACCTTGATGGCGATTGCGGGCTACAATCCCGAAAATGCAGTGGCATTCTGGCAACGCATGGCTGCAAAATCGGGTGGGCAGGCGCCACCGGAATTCATGAGTACGCACCCATCAGATGCGACAAGGATTGCCAACATCAAGGCGATGATCCCCCAAGCAAAGGCCGAAGCGGCAAAGTTTGGGGTGACGTTTAAATAAACCAACATGTCGATATTATAAGAGCCATTCTGAAAAGGGTGGCTTTTTGTTTACGGTAACTTATCGGCGATTGTGTCAACGGTTTGAAAAAATTAAATAAATTAGCCCATCTTAAAAACAGACCATGGCAGATTTACCAAAAGGAAGCAAGAAACTACTCAACGCCTGGGCGTTTTACGATTGGGCGAATTCGGTTTATCCGCTTGTCATTTCCTCGGCCATCTTCCCGATTTTTTATGACGCCCTTTACAGCGACCGCAGCAAAATTATCCACGTTTTTGGAATGAATGTCAAGAATACCGCGCTGATCAGCTTTGTGACTGCTGCGGCTTTTTTGGTCGTTGCGGTGATTTCTCCGCTGCTTTCGGGCATCGCCGATTATGTGGGCAACAAAAAAAACTTCATGCGTTTTTTTTGTTATCTGGGTGCCTGTTCGTGCATTGGGCTCAATTGGTTTAGCCTTGAGAATATTTATCCCGGATTGCTTTTTTATTTTTTGGGATTGATTGGATTTTGGGGAAGCGTGGTTTTCTACAATTCGTATTTGCCCGACATCGCGTTTCCCGAGCAGCAAGACAAAGTAAGCGCCAGAGGCTATTCTATGGGATATTTGGGCAGCGTGATTTTGCTGATCTTCAATCTGGCCATGGTCATGAAACCCAAACTTTTTGGCATTAGCGGAACAGAAGGCCAGGCCGCGATGAAGGCCATGCAATATTCATTTGTAACGGTTGGGATCTGGTGGATTGTTTTTAGCCAGTACACCTATTATTACTTACCCAAAGGCAACAAAAACGCAGAGAAAGTCACCAAAGCGGTTTTGTTCAATGGCTTCCGCGAACTTAAAAAAGTGTGGGGTTTGCTCAAGGAAAACATTGCCCTTAAACGCTATCTGGGCGGATTTTTTGTTTACAGCATGGCCGTACAAACTGTGATGCTCATTGCTACCTATTTTGGATCGCAGGAGATCCAGTGGGAATCAAAGGAGCAAAGCACGATTGGGCTTATCATTTGTATCTTATTGATTCAACTTGTAGCCGTTTTAGGCGCGTTCTTAACGTCGCGCGCATCGGGTAAATTCGGGAATATTCCCGTACTGATTGCCATCAACGGGTTTTGGGTGTTGCTTTGTGGTGTGGCCTACTTTATGACACAACCTACACACTTTTATGTCATGGCCGCTTTGGTGGGTTTGGTGATGGGTGGCATCCAATCGCTATCGCGCTCCACGTATTCCAAGCTATTGCCCGAAACCGAAGACACGGCTTCGTTCTTTAGCTTCTATGATGTCGCAGAAAAAGTCGGGATTGTCATCGGGATGTGTGTCTACGGGATTATAGACCAATTCCAGGGACCGCGTTTTGCCATCGTGTTTCTTGGTTCGTTTTTCATCGTCGGTTTGTTGTTGCTTTTGCGCGTACCAAAAAAAAGCGCCTTACCATCGTAAGACGCCCTTAAAGAAATTAACCTTAGATTATTTTAAGCTTTTGAAATGGCGCCCGAACCGTGCACTTTCGTGTCTTTCTTTTTGGGGTCGCCTTTGTAATCGATATCGCCCGAACCCGTCACTTTGGCCTGAAGGAAGCCCGAACAGTTTACCTTGCAATTGCCAGATCCCGTAACGGCGGCGTCGGCATTGTTGCTGTCGAGGCCAAATGCATCCAAATCACCCGAACCGGTAACGCCACAAGTCAAATCGGCGGATTTCCCTCTCAGGGTCATATTGCCCGATCCGGTTACTTTAGCGTTCACCTGTTGGGCATCGACGTGGAGTTTGATGTCGCCCGAACCCGAAAGCGTTGTGGTGAAATCGGTAGCCTTGATGGTGCTTTTAGAAGTAACATCGCCCGAACCGGCCAACGTTACCTCGTTTAAACTTTCAAAAGGAACGGTAACGGTGATCGATTTGCCCGCGCTTGGACTGATGCGTTTGCCCTTCTCCACACAGATGGTAAGGCTGTTGCCGTCTACCTTACATTCTATAAATTCGACGATATTCGATTCGCCTTCAATGGTGATTTTGCCTTCGCTGCCGGCAATGAGGTTCACATCGAAAAAGCCCGAAACGTTCACCTGGTCATAAGCTGGTGTCGAGACTGTTTTTTGGGTCATATTCCCGTTTCCTTTGATTTTTTCCTGTGCACCGGCCACAGCGGCAACTAATAGGACTGATGTTAAAATGATTGATCGCATAACTGTTTGTTTTTTGTTCCGCTGCGCTCCATACAATTGCTTCGCCTGTTCGCTAAAGCTCGGGTCGGTAGTGCCTCGGATGATTGATTATTTTTTAGAGAGATTCACATTGCCGTATTCACTGCGCACGGTGATTTTGTTTTCGCCGCTTTTTTTATAATAACCCTGGTAGGATTTGTTACTGGAGGTTTCCTGTTTGCTGGTCATCTCCAAGCCGCCCGGATAGTTGAAATTGCTGTATTTGGTGACCACATCAAAATCAAACGAAGCCGCCGCGTCGAAACCCAGGTTGACTGAGGTGTAGCCCGAATCGATGTTGACTTTATTGAATTTAGCCGATAATCCTTCTACCGAAATTTTCCCGTATTTGGTGTCGATGTTCAGGTTGCCCGAGACCTCTGTGACATATATTGACAGATAATCGCCGGCACCATCGAGATTATTGACTTTACCCAAATTGAGCTTGCCGTAACTGCATTCGTACTTGAGGTCACTGCCGTTCCCGAAATTGATGTTGGTGTAGTCGGCCTTGAGCAGGATTTTGTTGTACTCGTTGATGGTAAGTCCCGAATAATCGGCATCAATCGTGGCGTTTCGTATGGATTCGATGGTCGATTTACTGCAATAGTCAATGCGAATCACGTTGCTATTTCCGGTAAGGTTGGCCAGTTGTATTTTGCCGTATTCACACGAAAGATTCGTATTGCCACTCAAATCGCCGGTAATGATCGAGCCGTAACTGTTTTTAACCTGGACGCTTCCTTTTTTGGGAATCTTGATATTGTAGTTGATTTCCATGCTGTTGTTGCGTCCGCCGCCTCCCGATTTGGCGATTTTGGTTACAGCGGTCACCATAGACTTGAGCGCTTCTATATCCACATCGATGTCGGCGAGGCGTTTCTCTACCCAATCCTCGCTGTCACCGCTTACCTTGATTAGGATGTCGAGTTCTATTTTGCCTTCGTCCCAGGTGGTTACCGTAACGGTGCCGTAGGAGTTCTTAATATCGATGCCGGCGTCGGGATTGACGATGTAGGCTTTCTTGATGGTTTTTTGTTTGGAATATTTTCCCAGGTCAATGCCGTTGGCCAACAATACTGTAGGTATCAACAGCAGAAAGAACGTTGCTAGTAGGTTATATGATTTTTTCATCGGTGGCATTTTGTAATTTTTCATTGCTTTCTAAATGTTCGAGCACGTTTTCTAAAAAGGAAATACGCGTCTGCAGATTGCGAATCATCGCGTGGATGATTTGTTTGTTTTCCCCATTTTTTAGGAGTTCCTGTTTGATTTTCTCGTAGTCGTCATCGAGGATTTTCATCTGCACCAGTGCGTCGGCGATGATTTTCTCGTTGAGAGGCGATTTTTTCTGTTGGACTTTGTTGAGCTCCATCTTGATCATCGCCGTAAAGATAGAATCGGTCTGGCGGGTTTCTTTTGAGGCGAAAACAAAATCATCTGCCGGTTTTTCTGCCTTATAGAAGGTGAACATTCCCAAGATTAGTATAACCGAGGCCGCGATAGACAAAGTCGTCCAGTAGTTTCTTCGCGATTGCCTGCGGTTTTGTTTCTCGAGGAACCGGTCGTAGTGGTTTTCATCGGGCTGGTGTAAATCCCATTGGTTGTGTAATCTTTCAAACAGATTTTCAAGGTTGTCATTTTTCTTTTCCATGTCTCTATTGTATAGTTTGTAATTTTTGTCGTAAACTTTCCTTGGCGCGGCTAATTGTGGTACGGCAGTTGGCATAACTGATGTTGAGGATTTCTGTAATTTCTTCCTGGTCGTAGCCTTCAACAAAAAACAACGTCAGGATCATGCGGTACGAGTCCTTAAGGCCATTGATTGCTTGCAGTACCTGGTCGGCTTTGAGATGGGTGTAATCGGTTTCATGTTCGGTGCCCGATTCCTCTTCTACCTTATACACTACCTTTTCAAAATCGTCGGTGCCAAAGCGGTTGTTTTTTTTATAGAAATCGATACTGTGATTGACAATGATGCGTTTGAGCCAGGCTCCAAAAGCGACTTCCTGCTTGTAATCATCGATTTTAAGGAATGCCTTGAGGAAACCTTCCTGCATGACATCCTCGGCATAATGCGCGTCCTTGACAATCCTGAAAGCCACATTATACATCGCCTTGCAATAGCGGCTGTACACTTCAAATTGGGCTTTTTGGTTCTTTTGCCTGCAGAGCGAAATTAATTCCTCGATATTGTTTTTAGCTAAACTCAAACAGATGATTTCTAATTTA